>Ga0247758_1000006_pt1 | contig 137654 bp, 112 predicted proteins | sample UWRJL156409C4_FD_180950 | JGI IMG/M metagenome (GOLD analysis project Ga0247758, IMG submission 180950) | Plant litter microbial communities from Arlington Agricultural Research Station in Wisconsin, United States - UWRJ-L156-409C-4 | ecosystem: Environmental > Terrestrial > Plant litter >... | reverse complement strand
CGATGACCGCGACGCGGTCGCGCTTGGCGGGCGTGACGCCGCTCGCCCCGGCCGCGGTCAGGGCCGCGCCGGCGCCCAGCGCGCACAGGCCGGCCGCGGTGCTCTCGAGGATCTCCCGGCGGGTGCGCGGCGTGGACACGGCGCCGATGCTACGGCAGCGGCCGAGGGCGAGCGCCGCTGCGCCAGTTGCTCTCGATCCCCATGGCCAGTATGTTCCCCTGCGTATTAGAAGAGGTGCCAATAAACCACGGGATCGGGTCTACGGGGAACCGGATCGCGCCGAGCGCAAGTAGGTCTACTCCACATGTTCATGCTCCGTCCACTCGGTCGCGCGGCGTTCGCCGCGGTCCTCGTGCTCCTTGTCTCGGGCGCCGCGGCATCCGCCGCTTCCGCGGCCGACCGGCACCTCTCGAACGCCGGCGCCGACGACGGCGACTGCATCGCCAGTCCCTGCGCGACGCTCGAGTACGTCCAGCAGCAGGTCCACGCCGGTGACACGGTGCTGCTCGCCGCCGGCGTCTATCCCGTCGGCGGGGCGAACTTCGGCGTCGACGACGTCACCTACGAGCGCAGCGGCTCCGGCGAGGCGAGGATCATCCTCCCGGGCGACTCGTACGGCATCGAGGTCCGCGGCGCGGGCATCACGTTCCGCGACCTCACGGTCTCCACCTCGGACGGCACGATCCAGGGCGACACGTGGGCCTTCACCTACACCGGTTCGGACCTGACGCTGGACGGCATGCTCGTGGAGCACCAGAGCGAGGGCGTCGTCGCCCTCGACGAGGGCGGCCACGGCATCACCGTCACCGACTCCACCTTCTCCGACGTCGACGGCACCTCGGTCGGGGTCTGGGACGGCCTGATCACGGTCACCGACAGCGACTTCACCGCCAACAGCGGCATCTTCGTCCGGACGCCCGCGACGGTGGTGGCCACCGGCAACGTCTTCCACGGCAACGTCGCGGGAGACGGTGGCACCGGCATCTACGTCGAGGACGACAGCGCTGGCGGCACCGTCACCGGCAACCGCTTCTCGTCGCGCCTCGAGACGGGGATCTACGGTGGACAGCCGATCCAGGCGGCCAACAACTGGTGGGGTTGCAACGCGGGCGTCGAGCACGACGGCTGCGTCGAGAACTACGACCTGCCGGTCGAGAACGCCGAGCCTCACCTGGTGCTGAGCGTCTCCGCCAGCCCGAACCCGTTCCAGATCGCGGACAGCAGCACGGTCACGGCGCGCCTGACCTCGAGCGATCCGGACTCGCCGTTCACGGGCGGCCCGAGCGGCAGCGGGCTGAGCCTCTCGACCACGGTGGGCACGCTCGACGACACGCACCCGGCGCTCGCCGCCGGCGTGGCCCAGACCGCGTTGCGCACCAGCCAGGGGGGCTTCCCGACCGTCACCGCCACCCTCGACGACGCGTCGGTGAGCACCACCGTCCAGGCCTTCGTGAGCGCCGCGATCCTGCCCGCCACCGGCGTGAGCGCCACCGGGGCGACGCTGCACGCGCAGGTCGGCTCGTCGGTGTCGCAGGCGCAGTTCCTGTACCGCAAGGCGGGGGAGTCCGCGTGGACCGCGGCGGCCAAGCAGGCCGTCGCTCCGGGGGGCGGGGCGGTCGAGGCCACGATCGGCGGCCTGGACCCGGCGAGCGTCTACTACGCGAAGCTGCGGCCGTACCCGCTGGTCAACGGGCAGTACGAGTACAGCGCGACGACGTCGTTCACCACGACGGCCGGCGGTCTGGCCCCCGGTGACGTGGTCGTGAACCCGCCCGCCGACCTGACGACGACGGGGGCGACGCTCGGGGCGACGGTCGACACCCACGGCTCGCCGGTCTCCGGCGTGGTGGAGTGGGGGACGGCCTCCGGGGACTACACACGGTCGTCCGCGCTCTACGCCAGCGGCTCGTCGGGCGCTCGGGTGCTGTCTCGGAGTCTGCCGACGCAGTTCGCGCCCGGCACGACCTACCACTACCGGATCGCGGTCACCAACGCGGGCGGGACGTACACGACCCCGGACCAGACGTTCACGACCGTGACGCCACCCGGACCGGCCGTGACGATCGGCGCGGTCGACCCGCTCACCGCGACCACCGTGACGATCAACACGGTGGTCGACACCCACGGCGCGGCGGTGACGAGCACGCTGGTCCAGCTGGGAACCACCACCGCGTACACCAAGGCCCCGGCCCCGCTGCTGTCCGGGGCGCTGACGACCGGCGGGCGGATCTACACCCGTCCCTTCGCCAACCTCAAGCCGAGCACCACGTACCACTACAAGGTGACGGTGACCACCACGACGGGCACCTACGAGAGCACCGACCAGACGTTCACCACGGGGGCGATCTGAGCCCAGCGGCGCCGGGAGGCCGTGAGGGCCCCCGGCGCCGCCGGTCAGCCGTCGCCGGTGCGCGGCGGTGCGGCCGGCAGCCGCACCGTGACGCGGAGCCCGCCGCCGGACCGGGCGGCGACGGCCAGGGCCCCGTGGTGGGCGCGGGCGATGCGCTCGACGATCGCCAGACCGAGGCCGACGCCCGCGTGGTCGGTGCGGACGCGTTCGGCCCCGCGCTGGAAGGGCTCGACGAGCGTGGAGACCACCTCGGGGGCGAGCAGCTCGCCGGTGTTCTCGACGGTGAGCGTCACGCCGTCGGAGCGGACGCCGGTCGTGACCCACACCGTGCCCTCCTCGGGCCGGTTGTGGACGATCGCGTTGTGCACGAGGTTCGTGGTCAGCTGCAGCAGGAGGGCGTGCGAGCCCAGGGCGGTGGCCGGGTCGCCGGACACCTCGACGGTGAGGCCGCGTCCCTCCGCGAGGGGGAACAGCGTCTCGGTGGCCTCCTCGGCGAGGAGGGACAGGTCGACGGGCTCCGGGGTGAACGACCGCCGGTCGGCGCGGCTGAGCAGGAGCAGCGCCTCGGTGAGGTCGATGGCCCGGGCGTTGACCGCGTGGAGCCGGTCGACGAGCTCGTCGTCGTCACGGTCGGGATCCTCGCGGGCCACGTCGAGCAACGTCTGCGTGATCGCCAGCGGGGTACGCAGCTCGTGGGAGGCGTTGGCCGCGAACCGCTGCTGTTCGGCGACGTGGGCCTCGAGCCGCGCGAGCATCGCGTCGAAGCTGTCGGCGAGCTCGCGGAACTCGTCCCCGCGGCCTTCCAGCTCGATCCGGTGGGAGAGCGAGCCCGTCGCCGCCGTGCGGGTGGCGTCGGTGATGCGGCTCAGGGGAGAGAGCATCCGGCCGGCGAGGAACCATCCGCCCACGAGGCCGAACACCAGCAGGAACGCCAGCACCACGACCGCCGCCGCCCCGAACGCGGCGGGGCCGAAGTTGTGGGGGTCGAAGGCGAGCGAGAAGCTGTCGGGCCCGGGCACGAGCATGCTGGGGGGCACGCCGCGCAGCAGGAACACCCACACGGCGGCGAGCAGGAGGGCACCCCCGATCATGAGGAACCCGGCGTAGCTGAGCGTGAGCTTGAGGCGGACGCTCAGACCGGGGGGCCTATCCATGTTCACCTCCGTCGGGCGCCCCGTCGGGCGGCGTGTCGATGCGGTAGCCGACACCGGCCACGGTGGCGATGAGCCACGGCTCGCCGAGCCGCTTGCGCAGGCCCGAGACCGTGATGCGCACGGCGTTGGTGAACGGGTCCGCATGCTCGTCCCACGCCCGGGTCAGCAGCTCCTCGGCGCTGACGACGCCGCCCTCGGCCGCGACGAGCACCTCGAGCACGGCGAACTGCTTGCGGGTGAGCGCGACGTACCGGCCGTCGCGGTGGACCTCACGACGGAACGGATCCAGCCGCAGCCCGGCGAGCTCTCGCACCGGCGGCCGGTGGTGCGGTCGCCGGCGGTCGAGCGCCCGGAGACGGAGCACGAGCTCCCGGAGCTCGAACGGCTTCGTGAGGTAGTCGTCGGCGCCGAGCTCGAACCCGGAGGCCTTGTCGTCGAGCCGGTCAGCGGCCGTGAGCATGAGGATCGGCATGCCGCTGCCGGAGGCGAGGATGCGTCCGGCGATCTCGTCACCGGAGGGCCCGGGGACGTCGCGGTCGAGGATGGCGATGTCGTAGTCGTTGAGGCTCAGCAGCTTCAGCGCGGCGTCGCCGTCCCCGGCGACGTCCGTCGCGATCGCCTCCAGGCGCAGGCCGTCGCGGATCGCGTCCGCCATGTAGGGCTCGTCCTCGACGAGCAGCACGCGCATGCTCCGAGGCTAACGAGCGCGCATATCGCCGGCGTATCGAAAACCGCATACGGGCCGGCAACACCCTGCTGGCTTGACTGGGGGCCGTGACGTTCACCCAGCCAGCGCCCGCGCGACGGACGACCCGGCGGATCCGGATCCGGATCCGCTGGATCCGCGTCGCCGCCCTGCTCGTCGTGCTCGCGGCGATCGCCACCGTCGCCGGTCCTCGGTGGCCGTCCTCGTCCTCCACGCCGGGAGCATCGCCGGTCCACGCTCCTCGCGATGAGCACCAGGCATCGCTCGGGGAGGCCGACGGCGCCGTCCCCGACGGCACGACGGTCTTCGACGACGACGTCCCGGGCGTGACCAACCTCGATCCCGCGCTCCTCGGCGCCCTGCGCCGGGCCGCGTCCGACGCTGTGGACGGCGGCGTCACGTTCCTCGTCGACAGCGGCTGGCGCTCCCCCGGCTACCAGGAGCACCTCCTCGAGGAGGCGGTGTCCAAGTACGGCTCCGAAGCGGAGGCCGCCCGGTGGGTGGCCACCCCCGACACGTCCGCGCACGTGTCGGGGCACGCGGTGGACATCGGACCGTCCGCTGCCGCGACCTGGCTCTCCGAGCACGGCGCCGCGTACGGGCTGTGCCCGATCTACGGCAACGAGCCCTGGCACTACGAGCTGCGCCCGGAGGCCGTCGCGCGCGGCTGCCCTCCCACGTACTCCGACCCGACCCACGATCCAAGGATGCAGCGATGAGCACACGACGGACGGCCGCCCTGGCCACGGTCGCGCTGATCGGCCTGATCGGCGCGGGCTGCGGCTCGAGCACCCCGACCGAGACCGGGGGCGCCAGCCGCTCCGGCCCCGCCGGCGGCGGGAACGCGACGCTCAGCGCCCGGGACAGGGCGGTGAAGTTCGCCGCGTGCATCCGGGCGCACGGCGTCCGCGACTTCCCGGACCCGAACGCGAAGAACGACTTCGAGTACGGGGTCAGTGTGACCCCCGCGGTGTGGAAGCAGGCGACCACGGCCTGCAAGGACCTGCAGCCTCCGGGCACGCTGTCCAGCAAGCGGACCGCCAAGCAGCAGTCGGCGACGCTCAGGTTCGCCGCGTGCATCCGGTCCAACGGCGTGAAGGACTTCCCGGACCCCGTCAACGGCGAGCCGGTCGTCAACACGTACAAGATCCCGTCCTCGAACACCGCGGCCGGCATGACCATCCTCAACGCCGCGATGAAGAAGTGCGGCAGCGTCCTCGGGCTGGAAGCGGGAGGCCAAGGGTGACGCGCAACCGCTGGGCCCTGGTCGCCGTGGCCGTGCTCGTCGCGGCGACCGGGGTCGTGGTCGTCCTGTCGGGGACGGAGCACCCGACCACGACCGGGTCGGCGGCCGGGCGGGCGGCGGACACCGTCGCGGTGGAACGGGGGAGGCTGTCGGCGACGGTCTCGCAGGGCGGGACCCTGACCTACCGCGCGCGGCCCGACGGCTCGCCCTACCCCGTGGTCAACCGGGCCCGCGGCGTCTACACCGAGCTGCCCGACAGCGGGGACGAGGTCGGCTGCGGCGACGTGCTCTACCGGGTGGACGACCGGCCGGTGGTGCTGCTGTGCGGCGCGATCCCGGCCTACCGTGCGCTGCGCGTGGGCTCCGAGGGCCGGGACGTCCGGCAGCTCAACCGCAACCTGCACGAGCTCCGCTGCGACGTCGCCGCCCACGTCCGCGTCGACCCCCGCGACGACCACTTCACGTCCCGGACGGAGCGGGCGCTCCGCGTGCTCCAGCGCCGGAAGGGCCTCGGCGTGACCGGCCGGCTCGCGCCCGCCGACGTGGTCTTCCTCCCCGTGGCGGCCCGGATCGCCAAGGTCACGGGCCAGGTCGGCGGATCGGCCGGACCGGGTGCGCCCGTGCTGAGCGCCACGTCGGACACGCTGCAGGTGCAGGTCGACCTCGACCCGGCCCAGCAGGGCGAGGTCCACCGGGGCGACCGCGCCCAGATCGTCCTCCCCGGCAACACGCCGGTGACGGGTCGGGTCACGGGATTCGGACGCGTCGCCCAGGCCCCCGCCGACCAGGGAGAACAGGCGGCCGGTGCGACCATCCCGACCTCCATCCGCCTCGACGACCCGGCGAAGGCGCGCGGGCTCGACCGGGCCCCGGTCCAGGTGGACATCGCCACCGAGGGCGTGGACGACGCCCTGAGCGTCCCGGTCACCGCGCTGGTCGGCAAGGCCGGCGGCGGGTTCGCCGTCGAGGTCGTGCGGGCCGGCGGGCGGCGGGACCTGGTCGCCGTGCGGTTGGGTCTGTTCGACACCGGCGGCGGGCGGGTCCAGGTCGAGGGCGCGCTGCGCCCCGGCGACTCCGTGGCGGTGCCGTCCACATGAGCGACACGGTGCTGGAGCTGGACGACGTCACCAAGGTCTACGGCGAGGAGCCGGCGGTGTCCGCGTTGCGCGGGGTGTCCTTCTCCGTCCGCCGCGGCGAGCTGGCGGCGATCGTGGGGCCGTCCGGGTCGGGCAAGTCCACGCTCCTGCACGTCATGGGGACGCTCGAGCGGCCCACGAGCGGCGTGGTCCGCGTCGACGGGATCGACGTGGCGGGGCTGAGCGACCGTGCGCTCTCGCGCCTGCGCGGACGGGAGATCGGCTTCGTCTTCCAGCAGTTCTTCCTGGCGGAGCACGCCACGGTGCGCGAGAACGTCGCCGACGGGCTGCTATACGCCGGTGTCCCCGCCGACGAGCGGTACGCGCGGGCCGACGAGGCGCTCGACCGGGTCGGTCTGGCCCACCGCACCACGTTCCGGCCGACCAAGCTCTCCGGCGGTGAGCGGCAGCGCGTGGCGATCGCCCGGGCCCTCGTCGGGCGGCCGGCGATCGTCCTGGCCGACGAGCCGACCGGCAACCTCGACAGCGCGACCGGCGCGTCGATCATGGGGCTCGTCCACGAGCTGGGCGCGGCCGGCGCGACCATCCTCATGATCACGCACGACGCGGGCCTCGCCGATCAGCTGCCCCGCCAGATCCGGGTGCTGGACGGCCTCGTGGTCTCCGACACGGGAGGGACGCCATGAGCGCCGACGGCGGACGGCTGTCGCCGCGGGACGGGCTGCGGGTGGCGAGCGTCGGGCTGCGCGCCCGGCCGATGCGGGCCGCGCTGTCCGCGCTCGGGATCGCCATCGGCACCGCGGCGATCGTCGCGGTCCTCGGGCTGTCGTCCTCCTCGCAGGCGGGGCTGCTCGCCGAGATCGACCGGCTGGGCACGAACCTGCTGACCCTCGAGGCTGGCCGGAGCGTCACCGGCGAGCCGTCGCAACTGCCCGTCGAGGCGCCGCTGCGGATCACGCACCTGGCCGCCGTCCGGTCGGTGGCGCACACCGCGCTGCTGAAGGGCCGGAGCGTCTACCGGAGCCGGCTGATCCCGGCGACGGACACCGGCGGACTGCAGGTGCGGGCCACCAGCCTGAACCTGTCCGCCGTGCTGGCCACCGGCCTCGTGGGCGGCGCCTGGCTCAACCCCGGGACGGCCCGCGAGCCGGTCGCCGTGCTCGGATCGGCCGCCGCACAGCGGCTGGGCATCGACCGGATCCTCCCCGGCCAGCGCATCTGGCTCGGGGGGCAGTGGTTCGACGTCGCGGGCATCCTGCAGGCCTCGCCGCTGGCGCCCGATGTCGACAACAGCGCGCTGATCGGCTACCCGGCCGCCCGGCGCTACCTCGCGTACTCCAGCCTGGTCCGGGGCACGCGGGAGGCCGGTCCGGCCAGCGCGATCTACGTGCGCGCCGCCACCGGGCACGAGGCGGCGGTGCAGGCCCTGCTCGCCCCGACCGCGAACCCCCGGGCGCCCGACGAGGTCGACGTCAGCCAGCCCTCCGACGTGCTCACCGCGCGGGCCGCCGCGGCGGGGGCCTTCGACAGCCTCTTCCTCGGGCTCGGGGTGGTGGCCCTGATCGTGGGGGCCGTCGGCGTGGCCAACATCATGATCATCTCGGTGCTGGAACGCCGCTCGGAGATCGGGCTGCGACGCGCCCTCGGCGCGACGAAGAGCCAGATCCGCACCCAGTTCCTCGCCGAGTCGATCCTGCTCGCCGCGATCGGCGGGGTCGTCGGCGTGCTGGCCGGGACGGCGGCGACGGCCGTGTACGCCAGCGCGAAGGGCTGGGCCGTCGTGATCCCCGTCGAGGCGTGGACGGGCGGCATCGCCTCGGCCGTCCTCATCGGCGCGTTCGCCGGCCTGCTGCCGGCCGTGCGCGCGTCCCGGCTGCCGCCCACCGTCGCCCTGCGGACGGTGTGAGGGTCGCCGATTCCGCTGCGTTGGCACATCCGTTCCCGAATCGGGAACGGATGTGCCAACGCAGCGGGGATCGTCTCCTCACCGCCGCCTAGGGCGTGGTCTGACACTCCAGGTTCTCACCGCTCATCTGCGGCGTCTGGACCGTCCAGTTCGCGCGGCCGTACAGCCACGGCTGGATCAGCCCCGCGCCGCCCTGCTGGGGCGCCCCGTACATCTGGCCGGCCAGGGTGTCGTCCACCGCCTTCGACGATCGCTTGTCCGCGACGGGGCCGGACAGCATCGCGAGGACCCCGGAGGAGCCGGGACCGGCGCTGCTCAGCGTCTCGTCCCACGTGTTCAGCGGCAGGAAGCTGCCGATCGACGCCGCCGAGACCCACGGGTACCAGAGGCTGGCGGGCGGCGCCGACACGCACTCGACCTGCGCGGCGTTCTGGACGCCGGGGAACGAGTACAGGTCGTACGCGGACGGCAGGATGCCCGCCCACATCGCCTGTTCGACGCCGAGGGACATCACGGACTCCTGCTGCTCCAGACCGCCGCCGCTGATGCCCCACGGGCCCTGCGCCCCCGCGACCGCGGCGGACATCCGGCCCCAGTCGGAGACGAGGATCTCCTCCAGGTTCGACAGGTGGCCCGACATCGTCTGGAGCGTGCCCAGCAGCTGCGCGCCCATGGCGTCGGCCGTGGTCTGCACCTGCCAGTAGGGGACCGTCACCCCGTCGCTCTGCGTGACGGCCGCCCCGAAGTCCAGGGCGGAGCCGATGGCGCCGAGGAGCGAGCCGACGTCGGGGACGATCGATGCGGCGTCGAAGATCGCGCCGGCGATCGAGAGGCTGGCGCTCGAGCTGGCGGACGACGGCGGCGGGATCGCGTCGATGATGTTCCCGGCGATGCTCTGCGCGTCCACGGGCGCGCCGTCGCCGACCACGGTGAACGGCGTCTGCAGCGTGTCGATCAGCGTCGTGATCGTCCCGATGTTCCCGGTCTCCAGCACGAGTTGGGCGCGCACGTTCCGGAAGTCCGTCCGCGAGAACGGCGGCTTCGTGGAGGCCGGGTACGTCAGGCCGGCCACCTTGCTCCCGATCGAGTTCCAGTCGAGCGACAGGTTGCAGTACGACGAGCGGAAGTCGGGGACGACCGGCTGCCAGCAATCGCCGGGCCCGGTGCTCAGCCCCACCTGGTCGGCGATCCAGGCCGTCGCCTCGATCTGGCCGGGCGTCGTGTCGTACGGCCACTGCCCCGCCGGCTGGACGGCGAGCGCGGAGAGGCCGAAGTCCGGTGCCGTGCTCGTGTCGCCGAGCGCGCTCTGGACGGAGGAGGACCAGGCGGAGTCGCCCCGGCGGCGCAGCACGCCGCTGAGCGTCCCGTTGCCGGCGCCCTGGTTGTCGCTCGCGGCCGCGGTCCAGCCGCTCTGGGTCTCGGCGGCCCACGGCGCGATCGGTGTGGTGTCGCCGGGCGGGGACGGGTTGCCGACGAGCGCGTACTCGGCGTCGTCGTTGGTGGACAGGAACATCCACGACGTCCCGCCCAGCGCGGTGATCGCGGACGCCGAGGTCATCGTGTACTCCGACATGGGCTGCGGGTCGTTGATGCTCTGGACGAACGTCGTGCTGCCGGCCAGGGTCGACGCCTGCTGCAGCAGCTGCGCCATCACCTCCTCGCCGTAGATCCCGGTCGTCCCCTCGGTGCCGTAGGTGATCGGGGTCCCGAGCTGCGGTTGCAGGTCGGCGTCCAGGACGAGCACCTGGTACCCGGCGGTGGTGCCCATGGGCAGCGCGCCGTAGTAGCTCGTGCCGTTGATCTGCATCGTGTTGGACGTGGGGGTCGACGCGGACTGCGTGTCGTAGGTGGCCCGGTCGGGGGAGACGAAGGTGAACAAGGCGTCGGCCCCGTCGAGCGGGACGCCGCGCTGGAGCCAGCCGATCTGCTCGCCCGCGACGTCCTCGTCGCCGCCGAGGACCTGCCCGTCGTTGATCGTCGGGGCGGGGTCGCCGCTCGCGCTGCCGTACGTGGCGATGGCGCTGAACCCCGCGGGGGAGTCCTTCGGGTCGGTGCTACAGCAGCCGGCCACGCCGGCCGCCACGATCAGCACGGGGTCGCCCTGGTTCACGTAGGCCTGGGCCGCGAACTCCGCGGCCTCGAACGCCGACAGCGGGCCGAGGATGCCGCCGCTCGTCCCCAGCGGGCTGACGAAGGCCAGCAGCTCCAGCGTGTCGGCGTTCAGCAGGACCGCCGCGGCGCCCTGGCCGGCGGCGGGCAGGGGGTAGGCCTGGTCACCGACGACGATGCTCGGCACGCCGCGCACCGTCCGGTGGGTGTCGATCGCGACGCCGATCGGCAGCGCGTTGAGGCCGACGTCGACGCTCTCCACGTGGGTGGCGCAGCCGGCCGTCGCCGCCCCGGCGGGCACCGGCGCGACCGTGCCGGTCGTGGGCGGCACGACGGAGAGCGCGGCGGCGGGCAGGTCGGCGGCCGGGGTGGAGGCGACCGGCGCGTCCGGCCCGGCCGGCACCGCGGCGGAGGGCGTGGCGGCCCCCACCGTGCAGCCGGAGCCCACACGGCCCGCGAACGCGGGGGAGGGGCGCCCGGCGGCGCGCTGGCGCACGGTCAGGGCGATCGCGTAGCGGCCGGGCAGCGAGCCGACGAGGCGCGGCGTGGTCGTGCGCGCTCCGGTCAGCTTCGCCTTCGCGTTGCGGGGCGCCCGGACCACGCGCCAGCGGTAGTCGAGGGGCAGCGACGTGCTGCGGGTGCCGCGGCCGTCGAGCCGGATCGCGCGCCCGGCGACGCGGGCGCCGCGCGTCTGCACGGCGGGCAGCGGGGCGTCGCGGCGCACCGCGACGGTGCGACGCACGGTCTGCCGGCGGCCGTTCGTCCCGGTGACCTGCGCCACGAGCCGGTTGCGGCCGAAGCGCACGCCGTCGGCGGCGTCGAGGGCGAGCCGGGCGCGCGCGCCCTTCAGCACGAGGTGGTTCGCCGCGGCGACGCGGCGGCCGTTCAGCGTCAGCGTCGCGGACGCGAGCTTCGCGTTCGTGCGCCACCGCACGGTGATCCCGCCGCGGGTGACGCCGGGGGCGGTCACGGTCACCGGGGCCGTGGTGGCGGCGGTCGCCGGTGCGGCGCCGGCCGGCACGACGGCGAGCGAGGACAGGACGGCGGCGACGAGCGCTGCGGCGCGGGCGAGACGAGGCACGGATGGCTCCTGGATGGCACGGACGGCGAGGGGCAAGCAGGCTGACGTTGAGTCAGCCTCACTTGGGCGGGCACACTGACACGAAGTCAGCCTGCTTGCAACCCGACCCGCGCGATCATGTCGTCCAGGAACCAGCGGGCCAGCTCGACCATGTCCACGTCCGGATCGAGCAGCCACGACGTCTCGAGCCCGTTGAAGAACGCGATCAGCGCGTTCGCCTCCCGGTCGAAGTCGACCCCGGGCCGCAGCTCACCGTCCTCCTGCGCCTGCTGCAGGAGGAACGTGACCGAGAGGCGGAACAGGTTGTAGTTGACGAGCATCCGCTCGCGCAGCGGGGCGTCCGGCGTGGCGCTCTCGGCCAGCAGCATGTTCCACAGCACGGTGCGCTTGGGGTTGTCGCGCTGGAACTCGACGATCTGCACCATCTGGCGCAGCGCCTCGAGCCCGCGGTGCTGGGCGATGCGGATGCGGACCTCGTTGAAGCGCCGCTCGTGCTCGTCCAGCACGGCGTGGACGAGCAGCTCCTTGGACGCGAAGTGGTGCAGGACGGCGGGCCGCTTGATCCCCGCTCGCGCCCCCACGTCGGCGAGCGTCGTCGCGTGGTACCCGGTCTCCGCGAACATCTCGGTCGCCGCTTCGACGATCGCGGTGCGCCGGGCCTCGCCCCGCGCGACGGCGGTGTCCGTCCTGCCTGGCGGGCGAGCGCTCACGACCCGAGGGTAGTGCACGGCCGCGGCGGGAGCGGGTCCGTCCCGGCCCACGGCCCCGAGGGAGCAACCCCCGGGGCCGTGGCGGCGTCGTGCCGGAGCCGGACGTCCCTACTTCGTGACCTTGACCGAGGTCCCGGCCACCGAGGTGGGCAGGTAGCGCGTGTCACCGGGCCACGAGATCGTGACCTTCCAGGTGCCCTTCGCGAGCTTCGGCAGGGAGACGGTCACCGCGCCGCGCGAGAGCTTGCCGGTGATCGTCTTGGTCGTCTTGCCCTTCTTGAGCTTGACGGTCACCTTGCCGCTGGGCACCGAGACGCCCTTCGCAGCGGTGATCGTCACCTTGTACTTGCCGGCCTTCCGGCTGGTCGGCGCCTTCACGATCGCGCCCTTGACCTTGCTCGCCTTCACCCGGACGTTCGCGATGATCGGCGGCTTGATCGGCGTGGTGATCGGGGTGGTGACCGGCGGGTCGACCGGGGTCGTCACCGGCGGATCGTCGACCTTGGGCTGCTCGCCCGGGGCGACCGTCAGCGTGCCGGTCTCGGTGAACGGGGCGAGCTGGTCGTCGCCCGCGTACGACAGGGCGTAGCTGTACGTGCCCGCGTCCAGCAGCGGGAGCGTGAGCGACGCCGCGTCCTGCGCGACCGGGGCCGACGTCGACGCGACCGTCACGCCGTCCTTCTTCACGACCAGCGAGACGTCGCCGGTCGGGACGCGCCCGTAGTCGTTCGCGATGGCGACGGTGACCGTCGGCGCGGTGCCCTGGGTCACCGGGTCGGCCGTCACGGTCCGCCGTGACACGACGCCACCCGGCAGGCCGCCGAAGAACACGTCGAGCGCGTGGACGGCGGCGACGCCGCCCGCGATGGTGCCGGGGGAGGTCGGGCTGCCCCAGGCGTTGAGCAGCGTGGTCTTGCGGCTGTTGGCGACGCCCCAGGCGCCGACGACCGTGTACAGGTAACCGGTCTTGGTGGTGTCGGGCGTCGCCTCCTTCAGCGCGGCGACGAGGGCCGCCTTCGCCGCGACGAGGTTCACCGGGGCCGTGTCGCCCAGCGCCGTCAGCGCCGCCGACAGCGCCGCCGGGCTGATGCCGTAGGTGCCGCTGGCGTTGCTGCTCACGCTCACCGCACCGGTCGTGAGGTTCGGCGTCACGTTCGCCTTGTCGGTGTCGATCAGGTACGGCGCGTCGTCGGTGTCGATGCCCGTGTTGGGGATCACCGTGGCCAGGTCCGTCTTCCAGGTGAAGTCCGCCAGCTTCGCGTTGATCGTCTGCCAGATCGGAGCGGTCTGCGGGATCGTCGAGATGCCGAGCTGGTTGGGCTGGGGGTTGGTCAGCCACCACTGCGACATGTACTCGGTGTACGCCCCGTTGCCCTTGTCGATGATCCACTGGCGGGTCACGCCGTCAGCGGGCTCGTCGCCCGTCTTGCCCTTGTAGCCCAGGACGAACGGCACCTGGAGCTTGTTGATCCGCTTGACCTTGTCGGTCGCGGAGTTGTCGGCGCCCGGGTAGTACGTGACGGTGCTGTTCGTCGTCGGGACGTACTCCGTCTTGACGTTGCCCAGGTACCGGCTGACGACGTCGCCGTACAGGAACGACGCGTTGTTGTTGACCGTCGACGCCGCGTTCGGGCCGGTGGTGTTGCGCGTCTGGAGCGGGTTGGTCGCGCTCGTCGTCGCGCCACCGACCGTTCCGCCGTCCAGGACCGTGTCGTAGTTGAAGACGGTGACGTCGTTCTCCTGCGCGTCCTGGTTGATCGCCGGGATCACGGGCCGGGTGTTCGGGCACCACGTGCCCCCGAACAGGATCACCGCGTTCTTCTCGTTGGCGCCGCTCTTGAGCAGGTCGACGAGCTGCGGGTACGTGATCTGGTTGATGCGCCAGCCGCCCTCGGAGGCGGCGTTCTCCGCGTCGGTGATGACCGGGACCTGCTTGCCCCGGACGTCGGTGGTCGACGTGAAGCTCTGCCGCCAGTTGATCGAGGACTTCCACCAGTCGAACTCGTCCAGGCTGCCGAGGGTCCCGGCGCCCACCGTGCTGATGGCGGTGGCCACGTCCGTCGCGGCGGCGGCCCCCTTGTCGGTCAGGTCGACCCAGGAGGCGATCTTCGCCGGCTGCGCCGAGCCGCCCGAGGGCGTGACCGTGCGGTCCTTGTCGTAGACGAAGAAGTAGCTGTGCGTCACGTTCGCCGGGGTGGCGGTCGTCGAGTAGTCGTAGAGCGCGCCGCCGGAGGTGCTGCCGACCTTGGTGCTGAAGCCCGCGTTGGAGCCGTAGTCGTTGACCTTGCCGGTGAGGGTGGCGGCGGTGATCTTCGTGTCCTCGTCCCCGACCGTCCCGCTGGCGAGGGTGGTGGTCACGCCGTTGCCGAGGTACTGCCCGACGAGGTTGAGCCACGCGGCGCCGTAGATCGTCTGCGACGCCGCGGCGAGCGGGATCGTGCTGGGGTTGCGGATGTCCAGGGCGGGCTCGGTGATGTTGCCGACCTGGGCGCTGCCCGAGAGGTTCGGATCGAACCAGTAGACCTTCTCGACACCAGCCGCCTTGGCCTTCGTCTCGACCTCCTGCGCCCGAGCGGCGAACGTCGGGTCCAGGACGGGGTCACCGACGAGGATGGCGAACTTGCCCTCCTGCTGGAGCAGCCACTGGAGGTGGTCGTAGGTGATCGAGTCGATGGCGGGACTGGTGTCCGACGTCGGCAGACCCAGCGCGTGCTGCAGGAAGGTCACGTCGGTGTAGGAGGTGGTGGAGGCGGTGCGCGCCGGCGCGGCGCCGGCGGTCGCCGGCGTCGTCGCGAGGGCGGCGACCACTGTGGCCGCGGCCAGCGCACTGGCTGACCGCGTCCAGCGGTTGAGAACGTTCACTGTCTTCTCTCTTGTCTGTATCGAGGATCTGTGGGGTGCTGCGGGCGCTGCTGACCTACCGGGGCGGCCTACATCGCTCGTGCGCGTGCGTGCGGGACGTCATGAGGTCACGAGGAGAGCCGCTTCACGCCGCGGCGGCCGAAGCCGAACAGGTACGCGAAGCCGGCCAGGGCGGTGAGGGCGACGAGGATCCCGATGCCGGCGGTGCGGGTGTCGGCGCCGCCGGTGCTCTGGCTGGCCAGCTTGTACTTCTTCACCGTTCCGTCCGGACCGGCGGCCGTCGCGGCGCCGGCGTCGCCGCCCGCGGTCGTCGCATCGCCCGACGAGGACCCGCCGCTCGTTCCGGTCGAACCGTCCGTGCTCCTTCCGTCGCCCGACCCGCCGCCGGACGACGCGCCGCCGTCCGGGGAACCCGACCCGCCCGACCCGTCCGAGCCGCCCGTCGTCGCGCCCGCGGCCGCGGCCGACGTGGTCGACGTGTCGTCGTCTCCGCTGGACGAGCTGCTGCTGTCCTTCGACGACGTGCCGGACGAGGAGCTCTTGGTCTTCGAGCCGGAGCTCTTCGTGGTCGAGGTCTTCGAGCCCGTCGTCTTGGTGCCCGAGCCGGCGACGATGGGGTTGGAGCCCGACGAGCCGGAGGATCCGGAGGAGCCCGAGGACCCGGACGAGCCGGAGGACCCGGAGGAGCCCGAGGACCCGGAGGAGCCCGACGAGCCGGACGAGCCCGAGTCGGACGACCCCGACGAGCCGGAGGAGCCCGAGGAACCGGACGAGCCCGAGGACCCCGAGGACCCCGAGGAACCGGACGAGCCCGAGGACCCGGAGGAGCCCGAGGAACCCGACGAGCCGGCCTTCTGCTGCGCGAGCCAGGTGTCGTACGAGCTGATCCGCGACCACTCGGTCCAGTGGGCGGTCTTGCTGTCGCCGCCGTCGTCCTCGTACTCGATCTCGTCGTCCCCGAAGTGGTACGTCACCCCGGGGATCGGCGTGCAGGCGTAGTCGTCGTACCCGGGAAGCGTGTCCAGCCCGTCCGTGTACGTCCGGCCGTCGACCGTCACCTTGATCGGGGCGGGATGATCGGCCGGGTTCGTGATGTCGGCGGCGTGTGCGGCCAGCGGGGCCCCGAGCAGGGTGAGGCCCAGCACGGCAGCGCCGAGGACCAGCCCGGCCGGTCGCGTCCGACGGTTGGGAGCCTCCACGGTGTCTTCCTGTCCTGTCTGTCTGTCGATGGTCATGTTGCGTGTCCGTTCGATCCGTTCGATCCGTTCGATCCGTTGGTGCCGTTCGTGGGGGCGTCGCCGGAGGTCGCGCCCGTGGCCACGAGCTCCTTGCCTCCCCAGGAGACCCGGGGCTTCACCGGCGGGCCGGTCTGCGGGGGCCAGGGCGCGACGGGGCGGTCGATCGGGTACTGACCGCGGACGACGGGCACCGGGGCGGGGACGGGGGTGGGGGCGGGTCCCGGCGCGTATCCCGGCGCGGGTGCGTACGCCGGCACGGGCCCCGGCACCGGGTGGTGCCGCGCGCCGTTGATCAGCTCCGCCTCCGTCAGCTCCTCGTGCTCGGCTGCCTCGGCTCGCGCGGGGAGCTCGGCCGCGGGGACGCCGGCCCGTCCCGGCCGCTGGTCGGCCTCGACGAACTCGGCTCGTCCCGCGAAGATCTCGTCGTCGAGCAGGTCCGTCTGGCGGGCCACGACCGTGGCGCTCACCGCCGCCGCGGTCACGTTGGTCGCGGTGCGCGCCATGTCCGCGATCACCCCGATGGGGATGGTCGCCGCGACGAACTCCAGCGGCAGGTTGGCGGCGGCCAGCACGGTGGCGGCGGCCACCGTCGCCGCACCGGGCACGCCGGCCGTGCCCACCGAGACGATGACGCCCAGGATCGCGAGGACGACGTAGTCGCTCACCGAGTACGAGAGGCCGTACGCGTTGATGCCCCAGATCGCCACCATCATGGGCCAGATCCCGGCGCAGCCCGGCATGCCGACCGTGGTGCCGAGCGGCGCCGTGAAGTGCGCGATCTCGGTGTGGACGCCGACCTTGCGGGTGAGCTGCGCCGTCGTCACCGGAAGCGTGCCGATGCTGCTCTGCGTGCTGAACGCGGTGAGCTGCGCCGGGAAGATCTTGCGGAAGAACGGGACCACCGGCACCCGCGCGAAGGCGGTGAGGATCGCGCCGTTGAGGGCGTAGGAGTGCAGCATGCACGCGCCCCAGACGAGGAGGAGCAGCCCGACGAGCGACTTGAAGTCGCTGCCGAGGTTCGTGCTGCTGCCGACCATGTCGGCCGTGAGCGCGACGATCGCGTAGGGCGTCAGCCGGATGACGTAGCCGACCGCCTTGAAGATGACGAGCTTGAGCGCCTCGGCGCCGGTGCCGAACGGCCGGACCTTCTCGGGCTCCTTCTCCGCCAAGGCCAGGTAGGCCACCGAGACCGTGACGGCGATCAGGATGATCGGGATGATGTCGTTGGCCCCGAAGTTCTCGACGATGTTCGTCGGGAAGAACCCCACGACGACCTGGCCGAAGTCCTGCACCTGCCCCTGGATGGTGTCGGTCGAGATCTGACCGAGCTGGTGGTGCAGGCCCTGGCCGGGCTGGAAGGCCAGGCCGAGGCCCAGGGCGAGCGCGACGGCCAGGGCGTTGCTCAGCATCAGCCAGAAGATCGAGCGCAGGCCGATGCTGCGCAGCTTGGCCAGGCTGCCGAGCGAGGCGATCGACGAGACGATGGCCACGAGGATCAGCGGCGCCACGGTGGCGAGCAGCACGTTGATGTAGATGTGGCCGACCGGGGAGATGGCCTCGACGTGGTCGCGGGCAAGCAGGCCGATCGGGACGCCCACCGCCAGCGCGAAGAGCGCCAGGAGGCTGAAGTTGAGATCGCGCCTGCGCAGCCACCAGATGGCGACCCAGCTGAGCGCCACCAACGCGAGCGGCGCCCACACGGACCAGTTGATGTTCATCGGTGCTTCGTTCCTTCGGTAGACGCGGATCTGCTGTACGCCCAGGGTAATCTATACTAAGTTGATCGAGAAAGTGACTTTCCCTGTCGGCGAGCGGCCATCCGGCCGGCCGGATGGCCAGGGGGCCTTCACGGGGTCCGCGACGCGCCGTTTCTTCGCGATCGAGGCGGGCCGCTTGGAGTTCGTCGACCGCAAGCCCGGCAAGGACGTGTACGTCGCCGAGGCCGCCGCCGGGATGCTCGCACTGGACGCCGCCGGCTGCCCAGGACGGGCAGTGCGTCTACCACGCGTGGACGGCGTGACTTATACTCATCGATGTTCACGGCGGCCGTTGTCCGCACACCTGGCTCCTAAGGAATATCGATGAGAACGCTGCTTGCGCTGGTGGTTGCCAGCATTTTGGTGATCGTCGCACCGGTGTCCGTCGCGTCGGCGACCAGCACCGATTTGGTCCCGAGCATCTCGCTCTTCGATCTGACGGCCGGGGTGACGAAGACCGAATCGATCAGCGTCAGCAACTACGGTCCGGACGCCACGAGCCAGGCGATCACGGTGACGCTGTCGTCCCCGACCCCGGGGATCTCGTTCGTCGCCAAGACGGGCGGGTATTGGTCGTGCTCGGGCACGGGTCCGCTCGTCTGCACGAGCACCCGGGCGATCGGGCCGACGAGCGGGTCCGCGTTCTTCTACGGTCTGGACTCGACGCTCTCGTCCATGCCCACGGCGACGGTCGTCGCGACCGTGTCGACGCCGACCGACCCGTTGGGCGACAACAACACCCGGACCGTCACCGGTGATGTGCTCGCGAGCCAAGACGCCGCGGTCAAGCTCACGAAGCCAGCAGCCACGTACACGTATCCGGCCGTCGCGAAGTTCACCATCGACGCCGGCAACGTCGGATATGGCACCTGGTCGAATCCGGCGCAGCTGAACGTGACGTTGCCGAGCGACTGGGTCGTCACGGCGGCGAGCAGCCAGGGATGGACATGCGCGTACGGCCCGACCGTCACGTGTACGCGGGCGGCTGGGTTGCTGCCCGCCTCGATCTCGAGCGGCCTCAACCAGGTGGACGTGACGGCGACGCCCCCGAACGCCGAGCACGGTGATCTGCTCACGGCTTCCGTCCAACTTCCGGGCGACCAGTACGCGCCGAACGACTCGGCAACGGGCGCGATCACGAGCAAGGCTGCGTCCACGCCGATCAAGCCCTCGAGCCCGACGACGCCGACCAAGCCCACGACACCGACGAAGCCCACGTCGCCGGCGAAGCCCACGACGACCACCAAGCCGACACAGCCGACCGCGCCAACCAAGCCCGAGTCGCCGCTCGCGCGGGCCGGTGCGCGTCTCGCGGTGAGATCAAAGCCCAGGGGCAGCACGCTCGGTACGGTGAATGCGATCGTGGCGAGCGGAGTGCCGGATGGAACGACGGTGCGCGTCACCTGCTCCAGGTGTCGCGGTTTCACCTCCCGGAGCGCGACCGCCAAGGCTCCGGCTGGCGCCACGGTCACCAGCGTCACCGTGAAGTACAAGAAGGCGTTCGCCGTCACCCGTGCGTCCAAGGTCACGATCGCCTTCGCCAGCGCCGCGACCAAGAAGGTCATGCACGCCACGTTCAAACGCACCGGGAAGAGGACCGTCATTCGGATCGACTGAGCGCTCCCACTCGGCGTGTCCGGGCTCTGGGCGTTCCAAAGCGCCGTCCTGGAGATCCGTGGAGCTCGTGGAGTACCGGCTGCTCTATGCCGATCGGGTCGACCAGACCGCGTACTACGACACCCTCGCCGACCTTGCGGCGACGATGGTCGGGGCGGTCGTCGACGCCGGCTTCGGGCCGGCCGTGCTGGCGTGGCGGCGGCGCGGGCGTCGTTGAGGCGGCTGCCTCAGGCAACTTTCCGAGCGTGGAGCCGTTCCATGCACCATGACGCCACGGATCGGCCCTCGCGGAACCAGACTCCTCACGACGTTCGCGCGGATGGTGCTGTTCGTCACCGTGATCGCGCTTCCATGGGTGGTGGAGGCGCCTGGCGCTACGGCGAGTACGCCGGCGGACACACCCGTCCACGCGCTGCCCGGTCTGGCGGCCGAGTACACGACCGAGAGCGATCGGTACGTGGTCTACACCAACGCTGCGGCGGCGCCGCGCACGATCACCGTGCTCGACACGAAGACCCTGACGTACCGACGTCGCACGCTGCCGGCCGATTGCTTCCTCTACGCGGGGCCCGACGGGCCACCGGTTGCGTCGGGACGGTCGCTCTTCCCCTGTGAACGTCGCGATCTGCTGATGGATCTTCGGTCCGGCGAGCTCACGACGCTGCCGCTGGCCCCCGACGGTGACCACTGGTGGCGGATCGGTCGCCGCTGGCTGGAGGCGTCCGGCCCCTGCGACCCGTCGGATCGCACGAGCGAGGAGAGCTGCCGTTTCTTGCTCGACCTGAAGAGCGGGGCGATCCAGACGCGGCCGGATCCCGATGACCAGGACGATGTCCAGTACGACCTGGACGATCCCGATCCTGCCCCCATCACCTTCTGTGCCCCGTTGCAGGGGTCGATCGCCGTCGAACCGATCCGTTGGCAGCAGCACGGGGGGTTCGCGCTCCTGGAACTGAGCCCGCTGACGATCGGCCGGTGCGGGCACAGGCGGCGCATCAAGGTCGGCGGACCCGACGCCACGACGCGGAGCGCCTCGCTCGCCGGCGGTTGGCTGTCGTACTACCGTGACAGCGACGGCTGCGCGCGCTCCGTCTACGCCTACCGCCCGAGCACGAAGCGAACGTACCGCTGGGCGACGCCGAGCGTTCGCGGCGCCCGCTGCGTGGACGACGCCATCCACACCCAGTACGCGATCGTCGTGCCGCTGATCGCGCACATCGATCGCGAGACCAGCGAGGAGCTGTTCACCTACCGGCTCGTGGTCGCGCGCCTGCCGCACTGACGCATGATGTCGGCCGAGCAGCCCGCCCCTGTCACAATCGCGCCTTCTCGTCCGATTACCTCCGTGATCGGGGTGGGAGGCCTAGCCGCGCAAGGAGGACGGGCCCGGCCGGGACGTTCTCCACATTCCTCCCACCTGTCGGGAGGAATGTGGAGAACGTCCCGGGCGCCCGAAGACCTGCCGAAGGCAGGCCGCGGGGGATCTCACGTTTCGCTGGCGGCTCGCGTTGGGTGGGCATGACCGAGATCGCCTTCCGCCGTGACGACGTGACGTTCGCTTCGGGCCCCGACCGGTGCGCCGCCTGGCTGTACCGGCCGCAGGGGCGGCCGGACCCGGTGCCGATCGTGGTGATGGCCCACGGCTTCTCGGGCACGCGGCGCGACCGGCTCGGACCGTTCGCCGAGCGGTTCGCCGCCGCCGGCTTCGCCGCGCTCGTGTTCGACCACCGCGGCTTCGGGGACAGTGAGGGGGAGCGCGATCGCTTCGCGCCGGCGCGACAGCTCGCGGACTGGCGCGCGGCGATCGACCACGCGCGGACGCTCCCCGGGGTCGACCCGGAGCGGGTGGTCACCTTCGGGTCCTCGATGGGCGGCGGCAACGCGCTGGCGGCCGCGGCCGGCGATCCCCGCGTCGCCGCGGCGATCAGCCAGGTCCCGTTCCTGGACCTCACCCAGGCCCACCGTACGCCGGCGAAGGTGAAGGCGCGGATGCTGCTGGCCGCGCTGTTGGACCGCCACCTCCCCGCGGTCGGGCGGCCGGACGAGCCCGCGTTCATCAACGCGCCGGGCAGCGAGGCCGGCTGGCGGCACGTCGTGGCGACCGGCGAGGACTCCCGCTGGCGCAACCGCGGCTCCGCCCGCTGGATCCTCACCGATCCGTTCCGGACGAGCCGGCACGCGGCGACCCTGCACTGCCCGTGGCTGGTCTGCGTCGGGGAGGACGACCGGGTCGCCCATCCCGCGCTGGCGATCGCGGCGGCGAAGCGCGCGCCCCGGGGCGAGCTGCGGACCTACCCGGGCGTCGATCACTTCGACGTCTACGACGGTCCCGAGCACGAGGCGTTGGTCGCGGACCAGTTGTGTTTCCTGCGGCGCCACCTGGCCGGGTGAGACACACCAACGGACATCGAGGGACGCCACGGTGGTTGCGCTGTGCGTGCAGCCGCGCCAGAACGTCGCATTTGACCGCCGGGATCCGGTACGGTCTTCGCGCCTTCGGTGAGCGTGGCTCCCGCAGGGGTTCCGTCCGCTCGACTGTCGAGGTTGCCGTGTCCGTGTGTTTCGAGATCGTCCGCGCCTTCGGCGCGGCTGTGCTGGCGACGTGCGTCGTCCTGGTGTCCGCCACCGCCGCCTGGGCGGCGGACGTCACCCCGCCCGTCACCACCGACGACGTCCCCGAGGCGTACCGGACGTCGACGGTCACCGTGACGCTGTCGGCGGCCGACGAGGCCGGCGGCTCGGGGGTGGCACACACGTACTACACGGTCGGCGCGTCACCGGCCACGCCGACCACGCTGAGCACGACGTACGACCCGCTGACCAAGCCGGTCCTGACCAACGGGCAGCGGATCTCCTACTTCTCGGTGGATGCGGCCGGCAACGCCGAGACGGTGAAGACGTCCCGCGCCGTGGTCGTCGGCGCGGCCACCAGCTCGTACTCCAGCGCGATCGCCGGGACGACCGGCACCGGACCGCAGTCGGTGGCGGTCGCGGACGTGACCGGCGACGGGCGGCCGGACATCGTCACCGCCAACATGAACGCCGACAACGTCACGGTCATCGCGCGCAACGGCGCCGGGACCGGCTGGGAGACGCGGGCGATCGCCGGGTCCACGGGCTCGGTCCCGTACTCGGTGGCGGTCGCGGACGTCACGGGCGACGGGCAGCCGGACATCGTCACCGCCAACTACTCCGGCAACAACGCGACGGTCATCGCGCGCAACGGCGCCGGAACCGGGTGGGACGCCCCGACCTCGGCGGGGGCGACGGGCACCACCCCGCGCTCCGTGGCGGTGGGCGACGTGACGGGCGACGGCCGGCTCGACATCGTCACCGCCAACTCCGCCAGCAACGACGTGACGGTGATCGCGCGCAACAGCGCCGGCACGGGCTGGGACTCCCCGGCGATCGCGGGCACGACGGGCAGCAACCCGCGGGGCCTGGCGATCAGCGACGTGACGGGCGACGGCCGGCCCGACATCGTCACCGCCAACTTCCTGGGCGGCAACCTGTCGGTGATCGCGCGCAACGGTGCCGGCACCGGGTGGGACGCCTCCGCGATCGCGGGCTCGACCGGAAGCGGTCCCTCCTCTCTGGTGGCGCGGGACGTGACCGGGGACGGCCGGCCCGACCTGGTCACCTCGAACACCGGGGCCGACAACGTCACCGTGCTCCCGCGCAACGGCACCGGGACGGGCTGGAGCTCCACGGTGGTCGTCGGCCCGGTCGCCAGCATCCCGCTGGCGCTCGCGGTCACCGACGTGACCGGGGACGGCCGGCCCGACATCATCACGGCCAGCGGCACCGGCAACACCGTGTCGATCCTGCCCCGCAACAACACCGGGACGGCGTGGAACGCCTCGGCGGTCGTCGGCTCGACCGGCACCAACCCGTTCGCCCTGGCGGTCCGCGACGTGAACGGCGACGGGCATCCCGATCTCGTCACCGCCAACAACGGGGGCGGCAACGTGTCGGTGCTGACCGCGAACTTCGACGGCACCGCTCCGGTGACGACCGACGACGTCGACGTGGCCTGGCGCCCGCACGTGGGGTCGATCCCGGTGACACTGAGCGCGACCGACGCGGGTGGGTCGGGCGTGTCCAAGACGTACTACATGACCGGTGTCTCGCCGGCCACGCCGACGACGTCCAGCGCGGTGTACAACGCCAGCGCGAAGCCGACGCTGAACGAGGGCGAGCGGATCTCGTACTTCTCCGTGGACGTCGCGGGCAACGCCGAGACGGTGAAGACGTCGGGCGCGGCGCTGAGCGTCGGGCACAGCGTGATCCTGCCCGCCACGGGCGTGAGCGCCACCGGGGCGACGCTGCACGCGGCGGTCGCGTCGTCGGTGCCGGAGGCGCAGTTCCTGTACCGCAAGGCCGGCGTCTCCACGTGGATCGCCGCTCCGAAGCAGGCGGTCGCGCCGGGCGGGGCGGTCGACGCCACGGTCAGCGGCCTGGATGCAGCGACCGTCTACTACGCGAAGCTGCGGCTGTACCCGCTGGTCGACGGCCAGTACGAGTACAGCGCGACGACGTCGTTCACCACCGCGGCGGACGGCCTGAACGCCGGCGACGTGGTCGTGAGCCCCGCGGCCGACGTGACGACCACCGGCGCGACGCTGTCGGCGACGGTCGACACCCACGGCTCGCCGGTCTCCGGCGTCGTGGAGTGGGGGACGGCCGCGGGGGACTACACGCGGTCATCGGCGCTCTACGCGAGCGGGCCTTCGGGCGCGCGGGTCCTGTCCCGCAGCCTGCCGACGCAGTTCGCGCCGGGCACGACCTACCACTACCGCTTCACGGTGACGAACGCAGGCGGCACGTTCACCACGGCCGACCAGACGTTCACCACCGCGGGGGCGGCCGCGCCCGACGTGACGATCGGCGCCGTGAATCCGCTCATGGCCACCACCGCGCAGATCAACGTGGTGGTCGACGCCCACGGGGCCGCGGTCACGAGCACGCTGGTGGAGCTCGGCACCACGACCGACTACACGAAGGCGCCGGCTCCGCTGCTGTCGGGGGAGCTGGTCAGCGGGGGTCGGGCGTACACCCGTCCGTTCAACAACCTGAAGACGGGCGTCACCTACCACTACAAGGTGACCGTGACGACGACGGCGGGCACGTACGAGAGCACCGACCAGACGTTCACGACGGCGGGACGGGGCTGAACCGCCGCCGTTCGTCGGCCGACTCGTACATCGCGACCGCTGGGCGGACGTGATGTACGGGTCGGCCGAGTGAACGTCGGGGTCCGCATCGCACTTTCCAAAGTGGAAAGCGTTCGCTACGCTTTCCAACATGGAAAGCTCGCCGACGCCCCCGACGCGCGCCCAGGCCTCGGCCGCCCTCGCCGATGCCGAGGCGAAGCGGGCGGGGCTGGCCGGCGACGTCGTGCTCCCGTCGTGGTTCACGACCTCGATCGGGGCGGCGATCTCCGTGCAGATCGGCACCACCGCCGTGGCGGTGGGTGAGGGGCCCCTGTGGGTGCTGGCCGCCGGCCTGGCGATCTTCACGGTCGTGGGCGCCGTCCAGCTGCTGCGGTTCCGCCGTCGCAACGGCGTCTGGCTCGGCGGCCTGGTCGACCACGTCGTGCTGGGCACCGGCGCCGTCGCGTCCTGGTCCTACGCGGCGGGGCTCGCCGCGGCGATCTGGGCGGCATTCGCCGGATGGTGGTGGCTGGTCGTGCTCGCGTCGCTCGCCGGCGGCGCGGCCTACGTGTTCGCGGGCCGCCGTTGGATGAGGACGTATCGAGCGGCGCCGCAGGAGCACGGCCGGGGCGAATCGGCGGCCTGGCTGGCCGCGCTGTCGCTCGCGGCGATCGGCGGCCTGATCGTCCTCCTGCTCCTGCGCTGATGCCCGGCCTGGACCCGTACTTCGTCGCGCCGGCGCGCCTCACGCTGGTGACGATGCTCACCGCGGTGTCCGCGGCGGAGTTCTCGACCCTCCGCGAGGGCCTGCAGGTCAGCGACTCGGTGCTCTCCAAGCACGTCGCGGCGCTCGGCGCGGCGGGCTACGTCAAGAGCCGCAAGGGCGTGCACCTCGGCCGCCGGACCACGTGGATCTCCCTGACCGCGCAGGGCCGCAGGGCGCTCAGCGCGCACGTGGCGGTCCTCCGCGACCTGATCGACGGCATCGATTGACGCGGGCGCCCCGGCCCGAGGGCCTTCCCGGCGCCGATAGCCTGGAGGCATGGCCGCGACGACCCACGTGATCCGCCAGGAACCGTTCCCCTCCCTGGACGACGAGGCGATGTTCCCCTCACTGTCGACGGAGAAGCTCGCCTGGCTGGGCAAGCAGGGCGAACGCCGCTCGTTCGCGGTCGGCGACGTGCTGTACGAGCACGGGGTCCGCGACGCGCCGTTCTTCGTGATCGAGGCGGGGCGCGTGGAGTTCGTCGACCGCAAGCCCGGCAAGGACGTGTACGTCGCCGAGGCCGCCGCCGGCACGTTCATCGGCGACATCGCCGCGTTCACGGGGGAGCCGACGATCAGCGGTTGCGTCGCCGTCGAGCCGACGGACGTGATCGCCTTCGAACGGCCCGCCCTGCGCGAGATGATGGCCCGCTGGCCGGAGTTCGGCGAGCACATCTTCCGCACGCTGCTGACCCGGCGCGCGTGGCACGAGGAGCACGGCTACGGCGTGATGCGCCTGATCGCCCCACGCGGCTCACGGCGGGCGTTCGAGGTGCGCGACCTGCTCGAGCGCAACCTGCTGCCCGTGCACTGGTACGACGTCGACACGGACGACGACGGCGCCGCGATGCTCGACTGGCTCGGCATCCCGAAGGAGGAGACGCCGATCCTCCTGCACGCCACGAACGTGCTGCGCAACCCGTCCGCGGCCCAGGTCGCCCGTTCGCTGGGGCTGCGCGCCGAGGTCGACGGCCGGCGCTTCGACCTCGTCGTCCTCGGCGCCGGACCGGCCGGGCTCGCCGCCGCGGTGTACGGCGGCTCGGAGGGGCTGAGCACGTTCGTCGCCGAGGCGTGGGCGCCCGGTGGGCAGGCGGGGACGAGCACGCGCATCGAGAACTACCTGGGCTTCCCGAGCGGGATCTCGGGCGTGGAGCTGACCCGCAAGGCCACGCTGCAGGCCCGCCGCTTCGACGCGGTGATGTCGAGCTTCCACCGCGCGGTGGAGCTCGCCAACGGACCCGAGGGCCTCGTGCGCGTGGACCTGGACGACGGGCAGCACGTGCTGGCCCGCTCGGTCGTGATGGCGACGGGCGCCCGCTGGCGCGAGCTGAAGGCCGAGGGGGTGGAGCGCTTCCGGGGCGCCGGCGTCTACCACGCCGCCATGGCGACGGACGCCGAGCGCTGCCGCGGCGAGGACGTGATCGTGATCGGCGGCGGCAACTCCGCCGGGCAGGCCGCCGTCCACCTGTCGACGCGGGCCCGCAGCGTGCGGGTCGTCGTGCGGGGTGCGTCGCTCAAGTCGACGATGTCCCACTACCTCGTCGACCGCATCGAGCGCTCGAAGCACATCGAGGTCCTCACCGACACCGTGGTGACCGCCGTCCACGGCACGGCGACCGTCGAGTCGGTCACGCTCCAGCGGCGCGGCGAGGAGGCCACCGAGCAGGTCGCCACCACCGCCGTCTTCGTGATGATCGGCGCGGAGCCGTGCACCGAGGCCGCGGCGGGGATGCTCGCGCTGGACGCCGCCGGCTACCTACTCTGCGGCACCGGCGCGGCGGAGTGCGACGGCCACCTGCACTGGCCGCTCGCCGACCGCGAGCCGCACATGCTGGAGACGATCCGCCCCGGCGTCTTCGCGGCCGGGGACGTCCGTGCGGGCGCCGCGAACCGGGTGGCCGGCGCCGTCGGCGACGGCGCGATGGTCGTCCGCTTCGCGCACGAGGTGCTGGCGGGATAGGGCGGCCCGCCGCACGCGCCCGGCCCGCCGTCGCTGGTCGAGGCGTACATCACGCTCGCTCGGCGGACGTGATGTACGCCTCGACCGCCTCTATCCTGCGAACGATGCCCGCCTCGACCGCCCGCTCCCTCCTGAACCACGCCTGGCGGGACCTCTCCGGGCCGCCGAAGGCCCTCGACCGTGTGCAGCTCGAGGGCCCCGCCACCGTGCTGCCGTCCCGCCTGGCCACGTCGGCGCTCCTGCAGGCGACCGCCGCAGCCGCGGCCGCGGCCGCGACCGAGCTCGCCGCCGCCCGCGGCGCCACCTGGGACGGCCCCGGCGCCGTCATCGACAGCCGCCGCGCGGCCGTCGCCGGCACCAGCGAGCGCCATCTGCGCATCGACGGCGAGCGCGGGTCCGGCTTCGCGCCGCTCTCCCGTTTCTTCCCCGCCGCCGACGGCTGGGTGCGGACCCACGGCAACTACCCGCATCACCGCGAGCGCCTGCTCGCCGCGCTCGGGGTCGAGCGGGACGAGGACGTGGCCGCGGCGATCGCCGCGCTGCCCGCCGCCACGGTCGAGAACCGGGTCGCGGCCGCGGGCGGGGTCGGGGCGGCCGTCCGCGATTCCGTCGACTGGAAGATCGGCGTCCCCGGCGCGGTCGCGTCGTCGCTGCCGCTCCTGACGCTCAGCCGCGTCCGCTCGGCCCCCGTGCACGAGCGTCCCGCGCTGGAGGCGGGGCCGCTGCGGCCCGCGTCCGGCGTCCGCGTCCTGGACCTCACACGGGTGGTCGCCGGCCCCGTCGCCACGCGGACCCTCGCGCTGCTCGGCGCCGACGTGCTGCGGATCGACTCGCCCCACCTGCCGGAGCTGCCGGCCCAGCACCTCGACACGGGCTTCGGCAAGCGGTCGGCGCTCCTGGACCTGGAGGACCCCGCCGACCTGGGGCGGCTGCTGGAGCTGGCCGACACCGCCGACGTGATCGTGACCGGTTACCGCGCCGGGGCACTGGCCCGCTTCGGGCTGTCGCCGGAGGACCTGGTGCGGCGCCGGCCCGGGATCGTCGTCGCCTCGCTGAGCGCGTGGGGCTGGGCCGGGCGCTGGTGGTCACGCCGCGGATTCGACAGCGTGGTGCAGGCGGCGACCGGCATCGCGGTCGTGGAGGGGTCCGCCGCGGAGCCCGGCCGCCTGCCGGCCCAGGCGCTGGACCACGGGACGGGCCTGCTGCTGGCCGCGGCCGTGCTGCGTGCGCTGACCGAGCAGACGCGGGGCGGAGGCTCCTGGCGGGCCGAGCTGTCCCTGGCCCAGACGGCGGGCTGGCTGCTGCTGGCCGGGATCGACGACGGGCCGGCCCCGCCGGAGCTCGATCCCACCCCGTGGCTGCGCACGACGCGGAGCGACGCCGGCCTGCTCACCCATGCCGCGCCGCCCTTCCTGCTCGAGGACGGGCCCGACGACTGGGCCACACCGCCCGTGGCCTGGGGCTCGAGCGAGGCCGCCTGGCGCTGAGGCTCCCGTGATCCGCACGCGCCCGTCCGCCCTGATCGCCGCCGTCGCGGCCCTGGCCGCCGTTCCCGCCGTCGCGTCGGGCGCCGCCCGTCCCGACCCGAGCTTCGGCGCGGGCCAGGGCTACGTGACGACGGCGATCCCCGGCAACGCGGCGGTCGTCTACGCGGCCGCGATCGTCCGGGGCCGGATCGTCGTCGTGGGCCAGGCGGTCACGCCGGCCGGCAACGGACAGGTGCTGGTCGCCCGCTTCCTGCGGAACGGCACGCTCGACCGGACGTTCGCCGCGCGGGGGATCTTCCGCTCGTCGCTGCCCGCCAGCCGCGGGCCGTTCATCGGCACGTCGCTCGCGGTCGAGCCGGGGACCGGCCGCCTGCTGGTCGGCGGGGGCTACGGGCAGGGGTCGATGCTGGCGCTGCGTCTCACCACGCGCGGACGGCTGGACCGGACCTTCGCGTCCGGCCGCGGCTACGTCGCGGTGCCCGCCGGCGGCACCGCGCAGACGATCGTGCGGGACGGGGTCGGACGGATCCTCCTGGGCGGCTCCAACGCGAACGCCAACGGCCGGCCGATGGTCGTCGCCCGCCTCACCCGGGCCGGTGCCGTGGACCGTGGCTTCGGCCGGGCCGGGCAGGTGCAGTCGCTCTTCTGGAACGCCGATCTGGCGGCGAGCGCCGGCGTGGCGGGGCTCACGACGACGCCCGGCGGCGGCATCGTCGCGATGGGCCACCTCGACTACATCGGTGGCGACGGGCACGGCAGCGCGGGCGTCTTCGCGCTGACGTCCGCGGGCCGGCCCGAGACCGGGTTCGGGACGGCCGGCCACGCCGAGGTCGCCTTCCCGATGGCGCCCGCCGGCTTCCAGCAGTGGTTCCCGTGCGCGCTGCTCCGTGATGCGCGGGGCCGCCTCACCGTCCCCGGCAACGGGTCGAACGGCAGCGCCGGCGCGGTGCTCTCCATCCGCCTGACGCCAGCGGGGGCGCTGGACCCGGCGTTCGGCACCGGCGGCCGCTCGTCGGTCCCCGGGCCCAGCGGCGCCAGCGCCACGACCTGCGGCGCGGTGCCGGCGCCCGGCGGAGGGCTGACGGTCGGCGTCGGCACGACGCTCGCGCGGATCACCGCCGCGGGCGCCGCGGATCCGGCGTTCGGGCCGGGCGGCCGCGTCCGCATCACGTCGCCGAGCGGGGTGGGGCTGAACGCCGTCGCGACCAGCACGTCCCGCAGCGTGGTCGCGGCCGGCTCGGCCGGCAGCCGCCTCTACGTCAGTCGCTGGCTGAATCCCTGACCGCGGCGTTGGCGCGTCGACGGTCGGTGCGCGACCCATTACGCTCAGGCCCATGCGCGCGTCCCTGCGGTCCTCGGAGCCTCGTCTCCGTGTCCTCGTCGTTCTCGCCGTCGCCGCGCTCGTGGGCGTGGCCGCCACCACGGCGGCCGCGACCAGCGCGACGAACCCCCGGCCGAAGCCGAAGATCCTGAGCGCCTCGTGGGGCACCGACAACGCTGTCGGCTGCCCGTCGGGCGCCAAGGGCCTGGACAACATCCCGGTGACGTTCGACTGGTTCGTCCGTCGTTCGTCGATCCAGACGACGGACTTCCAGATCGTGCGCAGCGACGGGACCACGGCGACGCCGACGTGCGCGCTGCAGTTCCCGCCGGACGAGTCGGACGAGGCGCAGACCGTCAACCTGATCGGTGACTTCGGCGATTCCGTGAACGGGCCGGCGCCGACCGCGGTCCGCATCGTGGGCGCGCTGCAGGGCAAGGCACCCGGCGCAAGCCACTGGAAGGCGTTCCCGTCGCTGAAGCAGGCCACGGTGGAGCCGCTGGCCGGCGGCCCGTACGTGGTGGACGCCTGGACGCTGACGCCGGCGCTCTACCGTCGTGATCGCAACCGGTGCACGACCGGCACGACGTTCGTGCGGGTGATGTGGTCCAACGGGCTCACCGCCTACCCCACCGGTGACGAGGTCGGGACCGCCGTGGTCTCCTCCTATCGGGCGATCTACCGCAGGACGAACGGCCGGACTGTCGAGGTCGCCCCGCTCGACGTCGCCGATCTCCACGACCACCAGAGCGTGGCCAACGCCGACAACATGCACGACCTCTGCCTCCCGCGGCCGCCCAAGGGCGCGAAGCTCACCGGCGTCACGATCGCTGCGGACCTGATCCAGGATCCCAACGGCGACCCGAACCTCGCGCAGTCGTTCCGGGTCCCGCGCGTCGGCTGAGCGCCCACGCGTCTCACGCGTGCTGTTGCTCGTTCTCCTGGAGGAGCTTCTGGAGGCCCAGCCGCATGCGTCCCTTGACGGTGTCCGCGGGCAGGCCGAGATGCTCGGCGATGTCCGTGTGCGACATGCCGCCGTAGAACGCCAGCGTGATGACCTGGCGCTGGAGCAGGGGGAGTCCCTCGAGCAGGCCGCCGATGCGGCGGCCCTCGGCCTGCCGGGCCTCGGCGCGGGCGATCGCTCGCGCTCCTTCTCCGCCCTCGAGGGGGCGAACGGCGGCGTCGGCCCGCGTCGCGTGGCTCGCTTCGCGGGCGCGGACGCGCACGAGGTCGTCGATCCACCGAGCCACGGGGCCGGCTTCGTCGCGTCGACTCGTGCTGCGGTTCCAGAGGGCGGCGAAGGCCTCGTGGAGCACCTCGTCCGCGGCGGCGGCGCCGCAGATGCCGGCGGCCAGCGCGTGGGCCCGGGGGCGATGGCGGTCGTGCAGCTCGCAGAACGCCTCGAGGTCGCCGGCCGCGACCTGGGCCATGAGGTGGTCGTCGTGGATCGGGTCGGGCGGTGTGGCGGGATGCTCGGTCACGCGGCGTGCTCGCTCAATCCGGAGACGGGGGCGGCGTCGAGGAAGAAGAGCTCGCACGCGACGCCGGGGGTGGTCTGGTTGGCGCTCATGAACGCGACCACGTTGCGGTTGGTGAGGCGCTCGATCGCCTCGGTGAACTCGTCCTCGGTGTCGGTCTGGAACGCGACGCGTCCGTCGATGACCGCTCCGCGCTGCCCCTGGGCGATCAGCTCGTCCTCGCCCTCGGTGAGGATGTCCTGCAACACGCACACCACGATCTTGTCGTTGATGTAGGTCGTGGCGGTCGTGCGTTCATGTCCGTAGTGGGCGGCGTACAGCACGACCATGGCGTCCGAGATGGCCCGGGTGAGCTGCGTCTCCCCGTCGGGTGGCGCATGAGCGCTCACGAGACGTCCGGACGTGCGAACTGGGTTAGGAACACAAAGTGCGACGAGCTGCTGTACATGTGACCTCCATGGAAGGTTGACCTTCTGGGGTCGAGCGCCGACCGTCGGAGCTGACTTGTCGAAAACACGCTCCTCCAGCAGCGTACGCCGGATGTCAAGCGGGATTTTCGCCAGTGTCCGCCTGATGGGGGGCGGACGTGCCAACAAATTACCTGTGTTACAATTTTTGGAAACGAGGTTGGTGCTCTGTTCGTCACTCAACCCGTTCACACTTCAGGTGTCCTTGGCTGCGTGACGCAGCATGTCGGCCCGGCCGCTTGCCCAACCGTCAGGAGGGCGCCGTGCCGGACACCTCATACGATCCTGCCGTTCCCACGCACGACGACGAGTCGCGCTCGAGCCACGGCCCCGGGCTGCTGTCCATGAAGCGCGCGCCGCCACGGCTGCTGCGCCCGTTCGTGCCGCGCCCGCGGCTCACCGATCGGCTGGAGACCTGCGTGACGGAGCACCTGGTGACGCTCGTGCTCGGCCCGGGCGGGGCGGGCAAGACGTCCCTCGTCGCGGCCTGGGCCGCCCAGCGTGCGCGACCCGGCCGCGTCGCGTGGCTGCGGCTCAACGGCGCCGACGACAACCGGTCGGCGTTCTGGCGCCAGGTCGTCCTCGCTCTCGCGGAGACCGGCGCGAGCGCACCGCTGGACCGGCTGACGGTGCCGTCGGCGGCGGTCATCGACGATCTGCTGCCGGAGCTGTTCCTGGCCCTCGACGCGCTGGACGAGCCCCTCGTCCTCGTGCTGGACGACCTGCACGAGATCACCGACCCGCAGGTCATGGCCGACCTGTCGCTGCTGCTGCGCTCGCCGCCCAGCGGCCTGCGCGTGGTGATCATCGGCCGGGCGGTGCCGCCCCTGCACGTCGCGCGGCTGCGACTCGCCGGTGTCCTCGGCGAGATCGACGGGGAGGAGCTGCGCTTCACGCTGGAGGAGTCCGCCCAGCTGCTCACCGCGCTCGAGGTCCCGCTCACCCCGGACGAGATCGAGAAGGTGTGGGACGTGGCCGAGGGCTGGGCCGCGGGCCTGGCGCTCTCGGCGATGGCGCTGAAGGGGCGCGGGGACGTCGCGAGCACCGTGGACCGGTTGAGCGGGGCCACCGGCCTGATCTCCGACTACCTCCTGCAGGAGATCTTCGACGAGATGCTGCCGGGCACGCGGGAGTTCCTCCTGTCCACCTCGGTGCTGGGTGCGGTCTGCGGTGACCTGGCCGACGCGGTGACCACCGAGACCGGCGGAGCGGCCATGCTCTACGACCTGCACGACCAGGGCGCGCTGATCGAGGCGATCGACGACAAGCACACCTGGTATCGCTACCACGGGCTGCTGGCCGGGATGCTGCAGGCGCAGCTGCGCCGGGAAGCCCCCGATCTCGTCCCCGTGCTCAACCAGCGGGCGGCCCGGTGGCTGGCCGCCAACGGCCTCCCGGTGCGCGCGGTCAGCAAGGCCATCCTGGCCGGCGACCTGGCCCTCGTCAGCCAGATCGTGACCGAGCACGCGACCGCGCTGCACCTGACCGGGGAGCTGGGCGACCTCGCGGCCGCGCTGCGCCATCTCCCCCAACACGAGCTGCACGCCGACCCCATCCTCGCCCTCACCGTCGCCGGAGCGGCGGCGGAGACCGGTGACACGGCCGAGGCGACGAAGTGGGAGCAGATCGCCGCCGTCGCCTCCCGCCACGCCGAGCCCGCCGTCCGGGCACGCGTCGACGCCGGTCGCACGGCGGTCAACCTCTACCTGGCCCGGCTGACGGGTGACGTCCCGCGTGCGTTGAAGAGCATCGAGCCGTTCACCTCGACGTCCACCACCACGGACAGCGACTGGAACCTGCATGCGCTGGAGCTGGTCAACCTCGGCGCGCTCCAGGCCTGGCTGGGGGATGCGACGAGCGCCATCGAGAGCCTCGACGAGGGAGTGCGTGTCGGATTGGATCACGGCCAGGACTACCTGGCGATGGCGGGACTGGCGCACCGATCGATCGCCCACGGGTGGCGCGGCGAGCAGACCGCCGCCGCGGACGACGCCAACCGCGCCCTGACGATCGCCGACGCGCACGGTTGGCGGCAGACCGCGCTCGGCGCCACCGCGCTGGTCAGCCTGGCCACGCACGCTCTGGTCCGGGGCGACCTGGAGGAGAGCGCCAAGCTCGTCGAGGAGACCAACCACGCCGTCGCCCGCGGGGTGGAGATCCCGTTGCGGGTGCTCGTCGGCGCGACGCGCGGACGGATCCTGCGCCTGCGAGGAGACACCCAGGAGGCGATCGGCCTGTTCGTCGCGCTCCGAGCCGAGCACGGCGAATCCCCGTTCTTCGCACCGGTCGCCGAGTTCGTCCTCGCCGAGGAGGCGCTGGCCCGCCACGCCGCGGGAGACCGGTCGACCGCGCTGCGCATGCTGGAGACGGCGTTGGGCGAGCGATCGAGACGGTCGACGGCCGTCACGCTGGCCCGGGTCCTGCTGAGCACCGATCCGGACCGCAGCATGGTCCTCGCCGATGCGCACGACCACGGCGGTCCCGACGCGCACCTGGCCTCGGTCGAGGTGAACGCGCTGCTCGTGAGCGCGCTGGCGCACGACGCGCTCGGCCACCCGCCACGGTCGGCCGAGGCGCTGGAGGCGGCGTTGACGCTGGTGAGCGAGACCGGCGTCCGCGGTCCGTTCCTCGATCACGGCCGGGCCCTGGCGCCCCTGCTCCTCGCCCACCAGCGCAACGGTTCGGTGCACGCCGCGCTGGCCGGGGAGCTGACCGGGCTCCTGCGGGCCGCCCCGGTGGAGCTGCTGCCGTGCGACGACGAGCTCAGCGATCGCGAGCTGGCCGTCCTGCGCTACCTGCCCTCGATGCTCAGCAACCGTGAGATCGCCGGCGAGCTCGTGGTGTCGGTCAACACGGTCAAGACCCATCTCAAGCACATCTATCTCAAGCTCGGAGCCCACGGCCGTCGCGACGCCGTCGTGCGCGCGGAGCGGGCCGGCTTGCTCGGCGCCCCCCTGCCGGTCCGGTACCCGGGCAGCCCACGCACCTCACAGCGCGCCGGATGACCTCAGACCGGGGGCTCGTCCGTCTCCGGGGGGTCGAACCCGACCTCGATGGTCTCGAACCCCTTGTGCCGCTCGCTCTCGGCGTAGGCGGTGTACGTGCGCTTGTCGGCACTGGTGAGCTGCACGTCGTCGGTGAAGGGGGTCATCAGCGCGCGCGGCCAGAGCCGCCGTGTCCCGACCACGTTGACCTCGGCGGCCAGCACCGTGACGAGCGCGAGGAGGTAGATCCAGGCGATGAGCCCGAGCACCAGGCCGAAGACGCCGTACGCCTCCTGGGTGCCCTTGAGCACGTGGCCGACGAAGTACGTGCCCAGCAGCTGCACGCCCTGCCAGCCGATCCCGGCCACGAGCGCGCCGAGCCGCAGGTGGCGGGTGGCGATCTCCCGGGCCGTGAGCACGCGGAAGGCGAGCATGAACAGCCCGACGTTCGCGGCGGTCGCCACGACGATCGCGACGACGCGCAGGCCGGTGTCGATGGTGGCGCCGTAGGCCCCGGCCCCCGTGATCAGCGCCGAGACCGCGGTCGTGAGCAGGACGCCGATGCCGAGGACGACGATGAGCAGGAGGCTCCGCACGCGTGAGGTGATCGGGTTCGGCCGCGCGTTCCGGGGCACCGCCCACGCCCGGTTGAGCGCGTGCTGCGTGGCCTGCGCGAAGCCCAGGCAGCCGTAGATGGTGCCGACGATGCCGATCGCGAGCCCGAGGCCGCTGCCCGCCGCGCTGTGGACGCTGGCGCGCAACTGGCTCCCGAACAGGGGGAACTGCGCCAGGGCGGAGTTCAGCAGCTGGGCCTGGAGGTCCGGATCGCCCTGCACCACGAAGCCCAGGACCGTCACGAGCAGCAGGAGCAGCGGGAAGAGGGAGAGGAACCCGTAGTACGTGATCAGCGCGGCGAGGTAGCCGCCCTGGTCGTCCGCGTACTTGTAGAGCACCGCGAGCGGGAAGCCGGCCCAGTGATGTCGACGCTGGAAGGCGTCGACGGAGGTGATGGTGCGGCCGGCCATGGGGGTAAGGGTGTCCGCCGGGGCCGGCCCGCAATCTGCGCCGGTGCGCGAGGTATGGTCTGGCGATGACTGAAGACGCGCTTGCCGGTGATCCTGTCGGCTCGGCCGGAGTGACCCACGCCACGGGCGTCGTCGGCTCTGCGGCGGTCGTCAGCTCGGCCGGGGTGGTCGGCTCCGCGGCCATCGCCGGTTCGGCGGGGGTGGCCGGCAGCAGCGGCGTCGGCGGCTCCGCCGCGGTCGTCGGCAGCCTGGGGGTCGGCCTCAGCTTCGGCGTCGTCGGCTCGATCGGCATCGTCGCTGGCCTGGGTAACGTCGGCTGCGCGGGCTGCATCGGCTGCATCGGCTGCGTGGACTGCAAGGGTTGCGTCGGGTGCATCGGCTGCGTCGGGCTGACCGGCGCCGTCGGGCAGATCGGCGTCCGGGCGTGACGCACGCCTCCGCCGACGCCGACGGCGAGACGCGGATCACGACCGGCCCGTTCAGCCAGTTCCTGGGGTTCCGGCTGATCCGGGCCGACGAGGACGGCGCCGTGATGGAGGCCGATCCCCGGCCGGAGCACCTCAACGGCGGAGGAATCCTGCACGGCGGCTACCTGTCCGCCCTGCTCGACTCCACGACCGGCTGGGCGTTGCACGGGATCCTTCCCGCCGGGGTGGCCGCGCCGCACGTCTCGCTCACGGTGCAGTTCATCCGGGCCGCGCGTCCGGGTGCGACGCTCGTCTGTCGCGGCCGGTGCGTCAAGGCGGGCCGGCGCATCGGGGCCGCGGAGGCCGAGATCACCCAGGGCGACCGCGTGATCGCCCGGGCGGTCTCGAGCCACGCCGTGCTCGGCTGATCAGGAGCGGGCTGGCCCCGCTCACCCCTTCCGGGGCGCGCGGACGACCTCGAGGCGCAGCGTGCGGGCCTTCGACGCGTTGCCGGCCGCGTCGGTGGCGACGAACGCCGCCTTGTACGGGCCGACGGGCAGCCTGCGCTTCCCGACCTTGCCGCTGAAGGCGATCTTGGCCCGGCCAGCCCGCAGGCCCGGCCGCTTGATCGTCGTGACGACCCTGTCGTAGGTGCAGCGGCGCTTCTTGCGGTTGGCTCGCGTGAGCGGCCTGCACGTCTTGCCGACCCGGCGGCCGCTCGTGGCGCGGGTGACGACGATCCTCAGGGAGGCGGGCTCGGAGAGCGAGAGGGAGAAGGTCGTGCCCTTGCCGGCCACGAACGAGGCCTTCGAGGCCTTCAGCGCCGAGAGCGTCGGGGCGGTGGTGTCCTTCGGGACCGTCGGGGGACCGGGGCTGGGCGGGAGCGGGGCGGGGCTGGGCCCGGGATCGGGGGACGGGCCGGGGCCGGCGGGGCGGACCGTCACGACGGCCGAGGGTGCCGTGAGGACCTCGACGGCCGCCGGCGCGTGGTCGTCGGTGCCGTCCGGCGTCAGGTCGCCGTTGACGTCGGCGACCACCCGCAGGCGCAGGGTGGACCCGAGATCCTCGGCGCGCACCACGTAGGTCGGCCCGTCCTCCGGGGACGGGCGATCCGTCTTCTGGACGACGGTGCACGCGTTCCCGGCCGCGTCGCAGCGCATCCAGCGGCGCAGGAAGTCGGTGGTGGGATCCCTCCACCCGCCCACGTCGCCCGCCAGCGTCTCACCGGGATGGGCGTCGCCGGTGATCGAGGGCGCCTGTGACCGGGCCGGCCCGCCCGGGGTGTCGGAGGGCAGCGGGTCCGCGACCGCGGCCGGCGGGGACGTGACGTCGTAGGACGCGTCCGAGACGAGCTGCACCGTCCCCGCGGCGTTGCTCCCCGTCACGCGGACCCGCAGCACGTGGGTCGCGTCCTCGGGCTGGACGGTGTAGGTGCGCGCGCCGGCGCCGGTGCCCGGGATCTCGTCGCAGTCGTCGCCGCTGCCGGCGCAGCGCAGCCAGCGGAACGTGATGGTCGTCGCCTGCGGGTTGAACCAGCCGTCTGAGAAGCCGTTGGGCGTGATGCCGTAGTTCGCGTACATCCTGTCGCCCACCTGCGGCGAGGTCAGCTGGCCCGGGGCGAGCACGGTGATCGAGGGCGGCGAGCCCTGGTTGCTGCCCGGGTAGGCGCCGGTGTTCGCGGCGGCGGGGGAGGTGATGGTGCTGAAGCGCCGGACGATGCCGAACGTCGCCGCGGGGTTCGTCGCCGTCACCTCGACGCGGTAGGAGAGGTTCGGAGCGGGATCGAGGGCGGCCTCGGGCACGACGTACGTGGTCTCCTCGGCGTCGGGGATGTCCGTGCACGTGCCCGCGGTCGAGCCGGTGCATCGCTGCCACTGGTAGGCGAACCGCAGGAAGTCCGTTCCCGTCCACTTCCCGTTCGCCAGGGTGAGCGTCTGGCCGACCTCGGGCGTCGCGTCGTTGATCCGCGGGCAGTCCGTGGAGCCGTTCGGGGTCGACGGGCAGGGGCTGTCCGGCGGCTCGAAGGACAGGAAGTAGCCGCCGCCCGATTCCGTGCCCGCGATCAGGCCGAGCGAGCCGGCGCCCGGGATCGCCGGCGCCGTGAGGGCGTGCATGACCGTGTGCGAGTAGCCGGGCCCGAGGAGTCCGTCCCGGGTCACCTCGTGCCAGCGCGGAGCCGGTGGGGCGGCCGAGCCGAGGCTCAGCGCCTCCCACAGCCCGTCCTCGGTCGCGGCGTAGAGATGCACGCCCTGCGTCGAGGAGCCGGGGAAGATCTGCAGGCCCCGGGCCCGGACCGTGCCGAGGCCGGTGTTGATGGGGGCCCAGGTGAGCCCCGCGTTCAGCGACCGGTAGACGCCGTTCGCGTCGGTCGAGGTGAACAGCTGGCTCGGGCGCTGGGGGTAGGCCCACGTGATGATCGGCGACGCGCCGGCGGGGATGCCGTCGCTCCGGCGCGCCCACGTCGCGCCCGCGTCGGTGGAGACGTAGACGCCGCGGTCGCCCGTGGCGTAGACGACGCCCGGCACGGTGGAGGTGAGCCCGGTGATCGTCGCTCCGGCCGGCATCCCGTTCCCGGCGCCCGGCGCCGACCAGGTCTCGCCGCCGTCCCCTGACCGGTAGACCCCGCCGCCGGCGACGCCCGCGAGCAGGGTGCTCGTCGCGGCGTCCAGGCTCAGGAGGGCCTGGACGGACCCGCCCAGCGCCAGCGGCGCCCAGGCACCGCCCGTGGACCGGAAGAGGCCGGAGTCGGTGCCCGCGTAGACGGTCGCGCCGGTGCTGGAGGTCAGCAGCGCTCGCACCCGGGTGGCGGGTGGATCGGGGAACCCCGCGTTGAACGGGCTCCACGTGGCACCGCCGTCGGTGCTCCGGAACGTGCCGCCGCCGTCGAGCCCCGCGTAGACGACGTTGGGCGGGGTGCTGTGGGCGAACGTTCGCACCGACCCGGCGCCCGCGCCGGCGTTCAGGCCCGCGAGGGCGTACCAGGTGGAGGGCGGCGCCGGGATGGCGGCCCGTGCCGATTCCGCCTCACCCGCGAGCGCGACGACCAGCGTGACGAGGACACCGCAGACGGTCCGCATCGCTGCACGGTAGTCCGGCCGCCGGTACGGGTAAAGCGCGACAGGGGCCGAACGCGCCAGGTCCGTGCCGGCACGTCACGGCACGACGGCGCCGCTAGCCGGCGGCGCCGAGCTCGTTGACGCGCAGCGAGGTGACGAGCCCGTCCCGCAGCTGCCAGCTCCACATCATCCGGCGGCTCGTCTGCGCCTGCGCCGCGGTGCTGACCAGCCGGCCGAAGACGATGACGCTGCCCGGAGCGGCGCGGACGTCCTCCGGGTAGGCGGCGAGGCTGTCCCAGACCGAGGCGACGTCGGTGAAGTAGCGCTGCAGTCCGTCGTGGCCGCGGTAGGACTCCTCGCCGGTGGCCTCCTGCGTGGGGCCCCCGAACAGCTCCGCGTCGGGAGCGACGACCGCGGCGACGGCCGCCAGGTCCCGCCGGTTGAACGCGTCGTAGACCGAGCGCACGATGGCCGCCTCCTCGCGGGCGGCCGAGGCCATGCCGTACTCCCAGGATCCCGGCCGGCGGGTCATTCCGGCTCCGGCACGATGCGCAGCGCCAGCAGCGCCACGTCGTCCGCGGCGCCGTCCTCCGGAACCAGTTGGCGGGCCAGCGTGTCGCAGAGCCGCCGCGGCTCCCGCACGCTCGCACTCGTCTCGACCAGGCGCGCCAGGCCGACGTCGAGGCCCTCGTCCCGGCGCTCGACGAGGCCGTCCGTGTACAGCAGCAGCGTGCCGCCCTCCAGCGTGACGGTGGTCTCGGCGAACGGGGAGTCGTGCGCGACCCCCAGCAGCGGTGCGTTCGCGACCGTGAGCAGGCGGCACCCGTCGGGGCCGCAGAGCACCGGGGGCAGGTGGCCGGCCGAGGCGAACCGCGCGGTGCCGGTCACGAGGTCCAGCACGCCGTACAGCGAGGTGGCCATGCCGTCCCCGGGCATGGTCGTCAGGAGCACGTTGAGCAGGCGCAGCACCTCCCCGGGGGAGTGGTCCTCCAGCGCATACGCGCGCAGGCCGGTGCGCAGCTGCCCCATGAGCGCGGCGGCGCGCATCCCGTGGCCCACGACGTCGCCGATCGCGAAGCCGATCCGGCGATCGTCGAGCTGCAGGACGTCGTACCAGTCCCCGCCGACCTCGCCGCGGGCCGGGAGGTAGCGCACGGCGAGCTCGAGGGTGGGGACGTCGGGCAGCCCGGCGGGGAGCAGCGTGTGCTGCAGGGCGATCATGAGCTGCCGCTGATGCGTGAGCTCGTCCGCCAGCCGGGCGCGTTCGATCGCGGGCCCCACCCGGGAGGCGGCGAACTGCAGGAGCATCGCGTCGCGGTCGTCGAACGCCCGGGCCGCGAGGCTGCCGACGTGCAGCACGCCGAGCAGCGTTCCCTCGGCGACGAGGGGAACGCCGAGCAGCGAGGTGATGCCGCTCGCGTGCAGGGCCGGGTTCACCACGTCCGCCCGGGCCACGTCGGGGATGTAGATCGGAGCGCGGGTGGCGGCGATGCGGCCGGCGAAGCCGCGACCGAGCAGCACCGGGGTGGACTGGGCGTGGGCCTCGATGCCCCGCGTGGCGCGGGGCGTGAGGTGCCGCTGGTCCTCGTCGAGCAGGAGGATCGCCACCGTGTCGACGTCGAGGATCTCCTGGGTCCGCGTGAGCACCTCGTCCAGCAGCACGTCCAACGGCAGCTCCGAGAGCGCGGCGTCGCCCAGCCGGTGGAGGCCCTCGATGTGCCCGAGCGTCTGGGCGAGGTGGGGCTTCTCGCGGGAGGCGAGGACGATCTGTCCCTCACCCACCGCGGGCAGCTGGTCCGATCGTGGCACGGCGGGATCGTACGGTTCGTTCACGGGGCGTGCCGCTAGACGGTCCGGCGGGGCTGTGGTTCGGCGCGGGGCTCCAGCTGCAGCTCCTTCTCCGCGCCGACGACGCCGGTCTGCATCTCCCGGTTGCGCTCCCGCTCGGCGTTGAGCTCCATGCCCAGCAGCAGGGCGAGGTTGGTGATCCACATCCACACGAGCAGGCTGACCGCGCCGCCGAGGGTGCCGTACGTCTTGTCGTAGGAGCCGAAGTTGGAGACGTAGAACGCGAACAGGGCGGACACGACGATCCACAGGACGAGGGCGAGGATCGCGCCGGGCGTCACCCAGCGGAAGCCGGGGAGCCGGACGTTGGGGGTGAGGTGGAAGAGCACGGCGAACATCACGATCACCACCGCCAGCAGGACCGGCCACTTCGCGACGTTCCAGACGTCGACCGCGGTGTTGCCGATCCCCAGCGGCCCGGCGACGGCGGTCACGACCGGACCGGTGAAGATCAGCGCGAGCAGCACGAGCGCCAGCAGCACGATCATCACGACCGTGATGAGGAGCTGCAACGGCCGCAGCTTCCAGAAGGGGCGGCCCTCGGGCGTCTCGTAGATCACGTTCGCCGCCCGGGTGAACGCGCCGACGTAGCCCGAGGCCGACCACACGGCGGTCGCCAGGCCGACCACGAACAGCACGCCGGCCGTGCCCCGGTTGGCGGTGATCGACTCGATCGGCCCCGAGAACGTGTCCGCCGCGCTGCCCGGGCCGAGGTTGGAGACGATCTGGGTGAGCGTGCGGGTCGTCTGCGCCGGATCGGCGAACAATCCGACGATCGAGACGAGGGCGATCAGCGCGGGGAAGAGGGAGAGCAGCCCGTAGTAGGTGAGCGCCGCCGCCCAGTCGGTCATGTTGTCCTCCTGGAACTCCAGGAGGGTGCGCTTCAGCGTCGCCCGCGTCGACCGGTCGGTCCCCGTCGCGGTCGGCGCCTCGTCGTGCCGCCGCATCCCGTGCCGGGGCAGCTCCGTCTCCGCGCGTTCGCTCATCCCTGGCCGCTACCCCGTCGGGCGTCGCCGCACACGGCGAGGTCGGGGGTGCCGGTCAGGCCGGGCGCGTGAAGGCGGCGACGAAGAGGTCGACGAGCGTCGTGACGATCGCGTCGGTGCTCGGCGGGGCCTCGTTGGTGAAGCAGTCGGTGAGCAGGCCGTCGACGGCACCGCCCAGGGCGAGCGCCGTCAGGGCGTGGTCGCGCCGGGGGATGAGGCCGGCGTCGGCGACCCGGTCGGCCTCGTGGGCCAGCAGCTCGGCGAATCCGCGCAGGACGCCGCGGCGGTGCCGCTCCAGGTCGAGGCTGACGCCGACGATCTCCAGGTAGGTGATGCGGGCGCCGCGCTGCTCGGAGCGCTGGAGTTCCACGAACGCCCGCAGGCCGGCTTCGCAGCGGGCGCGGGGATCCAGCGGAGCTTCGGCGAGCACGCCCACGACCGCCGCGGCAAGCCGCTCCATGTGCCGGTCGTACACCGCCCGCAGCAGCGCCTCGCGGGTGGGGAAGCTCTCGTAGAAGTACCGCGGGTTCAGATGGGAGGCGGTGCACAGGGCCTCGATCGAGGTCCCCGCGTAGCCGGTGGTGCCGAACTGCTCCAGGCCGACCTCGAGCAGGCGCTCGCGCCGTTCCGCGCGCCGCTCGTCGGCGGTCTTCCCGCCGTAGCGCTGGCCGGTCGGCATCGGCGGGAGTCTAGATGAGGTCCTCCCGCCCCGCCCCGCCCCGGCTCAGCGCGCCGGGGCGTACGTCAGCGTCCAGTCGACGGTGTCGACGTGCAGCGTGGTCGTCGTCACGTCGAGCTGCACCGTGGTGAAGCGCCTGCTCCCGAACGTCTTGGCGACCCAGGCCCGGACCCGCCCGTCCTTGGACGCGCGCGTCGCGGGCGGCACCTCGATGGCCGCGTACTGGTAGCGCGGGTTCTGGTCGAGCCCGCGCGCCCTCGCCGTGAGACGCAGCCCGTCCACGCTGTGGAGCACGAGCTCGGCCTCCGATCGGCCGCCCAGCCGGATCCGGACCTTCGCGGGGGAGCAGGCGACGTTGAAGTCCTCGACCTCCGCGGCCCACGCCGCCTCGGGCAGCGACGTGCGCCGCAGGAGGTCGGGTCGGTAGACGTAGCGGCGGTCGGCGCCGCGGCCCAGCCCCCGCGCCGACGTGTTCCGCCGCGGGTTGGCCAGCACCTTCCCGATCAGCGGGCGTCCCGTCCGGGTGAACCGCCACGTGCGGGCCGCGATCTCCTTCTGCCAGAAGCCGGTTCGTCCCTTGGCGTCGCGGCCCTCGACACGCAGCGTGCGCCCGGAGGATCCGAACCCGTGCTTCTCCACGCTGATCACGCTGGTGATCGTGCCGGGCACCTTCGGCTGGCGGCGCCACGCGGGGGAGGGCAGCTGGATCGCGGGGTTCGCCACCCCGCGCTGGTCGTCGTAGGCGTACCGGAAGAAGGCGGCGTCGGGCCCGCCGATGTCGAAGTCGAAGAGCCGGGTGTACAGGTCGCCGGAGCGGCCGATGACGAAGATCGTCGACGCGCTCGCCGCGAGGTTCACGGCCGGGAACCGGCCCCGGTGCGGACCGCACATCTCGTAGCTGTCGTCCTTGGCGATCCACGGGTCGGTGTAGGCCATCCGGCGGCCCCGGTCCTGGAGCATCCAGATGTGGGAGACCTTGTCGTCACCCACCGCGAAGGCGTTCCCCGCGTCGTCGGTCCAGTCCCGGTCCTCCCGCGGCGAGAGGACCGACCAGGCCCAGGCTCCGAACGCGGGCAGGGTGCGGCCGTCGCCCGCCCAGAAGAGCGGGCCCCAGCGCGTGGTCCAGTTGAACAGCTCGGGCGCCCGGTAGGCGTGGTCCATCACGTGGACCCGCCGGTCCCGGTCCAGGGCGACCAGCTCGTCGTCGTCGGCCTGGACGCCGGTGACCCGGCCGTAGAGGCAGGGCGGCACCGGGAGCTCGCGCCACGGCTGCCGGATGCCGGTGATCTCCTGGTTGGAGCGAAACCACACCCGCCCGCTGCGCAGGACGAACTGGTACCGGCGGTTGTAGGTCTCGGTGCCGGTCTTGAACGGCACGACCGTCGGGAGGTCCTTCGGGGCGTCGGTCGCGTCGCCGGGGCGCAGGCCGTTGCCGGTGTCGGTCTCGCGGGTCACGGGAAGCTCGCGCGCGCCCGCGGTGCCGCCGGCCAGCTCGGCGCAGCTGCGTACGCGATCGGCGTCGGGGACCGCGCCGCCGCCCGTCTGCACGAGCTGGCCGAGGGGAACGGCGACGTCGGTCGGGAGTCCGGGGGGCGTCGGGCCGGCCAGCGCAGTGGGCGCCAGGCCGGCGAGCAGCAGCAGGGTGGGGAGGGCCACGCGGCGCAGGCGCGGGCGGCCGGGGGAACGGGTCATCGGGACTCCTCGCGCCACGGCGCGGACGGCGGGTTCACCGGGCTGCCCGCAGGCGGGCCTGGTCGATGGTGACGGGGCGGGTGCCGCTCAGCCGCAGCACGTTCGTGCCGCCCGGGAGCGCGAGCGCACCGAAGTCGAGGTCGGCGGGGGCCACGGAGGTCCGGGCCGCGCTGCGACGGACCGGCCGGCCGCGGGGCCCGCGGAGCGTCACCGTCCCCGTCGCCGGCCCCGCCAGCACGCGCAGGCGCACGTCGTAGCGGCCGGCCCGCGGCACCCGGATGGTCACCGTGGCCAGGGCGTGGGCGCCGCCCGTGGGCGGCAGCGTCACGCCGCGGTAGCCGAACAGCCGGCGATCGGTGACGAGCTGCGCGCGCGGGGACGTCGCGCGGAACGCCTTCGTCGACTCGGCCTGCACGGCGATCGTGCCGTCACCGCCCGGGGCGGCGACGTCGGTGGCCAGCGACACCGGTGCGCCGAAATCCGGGGTGCCGTCCGCGTTCCACGTGAACCGCTGCGCGCGCGTGGTGCGCAGGCCGCCGGTGAAGCACCCCTTGTGCTCCTCGGTGGCGTGGTAGACGTTCCAGCTCTCGCGGCCGTCCGGCGACGTGAAGAACGAGCCGTGGCCGGGCCCGTAGACCCCGCGCGAGGGCGCGCTCGCGAAGGCGGGGGTCGGGGACTTGGCGTCCGTCCAGGTCGCCGGGTCGAGCAGGTCGGCCCGGCGTGAGACGGTCAGGCGGCCGAGCGCGTAGTCGCCCGACCCGCACCATGCCGCCGAGTAGATGACGTTGACCTTGTCGCCGTGGAGCAGGAGCTCCGGCCCCTCGTTGATGGCGAAGATGCTCGTCTCCCACGAGAGCGTGGGGCGGGAGACCTCCACGGGCGCGCCCGCGACCGTCCAGGGATCCGAGAGGGGCGCGATGAGGATCGAGGTGGGCGTGAACGACGCCCCGCCGGCGTACAGCAGGTACAGCCGGCCGCCGATCTCGCCCACCGTGGCGTCGATCGCGTACGGCTGCGGCACGGCGAGCCGGCCCCTGAAGACGTACGGACCGGCGGGGCTGGAGCCCGTGCTCTCCAGGACGTACATGCCGTGCGTGTAGCCCTCGGCGTCGCTCGTCGCCGAGTAGTAGACGTACCAGCGGATGCCGTGCGGACCCTGCAGCCGGTGGATCTCCGGGGCCCACACCTGGCAGCACCGGTCGGCCGGCTCGGGCCGTCCGGCCGGGGGCCAGAGCCGCCGCGGCCGCGCCGCCGCGAGCCCGTCGAGCGTGCGGGCGGCGCGGACCTCGACGTGCCCGGCCGTGGTGTACGTCAGCCAGTAGCGGCCCGCGTGGCGGAAGATCCACGGGTCCGGCGTGTCGTCGCCCGCCGTCGTCTCGGGGATCACCGGGTTGCGCAGCGAGGTGCCGGCTCCCGTTCCGGGGGATGCACCTGTGGTCGTCGCGGAGGCCAGGAGGCACCCGACCACGAGCAGGAGCACGCCGACGGCGCGGGCCGCCTCGCGCGGCACGGTGGTCATCGGGGGCGCAGGGCGGTGAGGGCGGAGGCGGGAGGGCGGATCCGGAGAACCTAGGGGAGGCGACGCCAGTCTGTCAAGAGGCCTTGACAGACTGGCGTCGTTCCCGCTGTCGCGGCGGCGCCTCGGCGCCGCCGCGGGGCGATCAGCGGACGATCGTCCGCTTCGCCGCTTGCTTCTTCGCCCCCTTCAGCGTCACCTTGACCACGCGCGTGACCGCCTTGCCGCCCCTGGCGCTCACCTTCACGCGCACGCTGACCGTCGTCTTGCGACCGAGGAGCCGTTTGGCCGCGGCCTTCGTCAGCTGCACGCGCACCGTCGCGCTGCGGCCCGCGGCGATCGTGCGCGGCGCCAGCACCGTCGCCCGCACACGCTGGCCGGCGATCTTCACGGTCACCTGCTTGGGCACGGTGACCGTGCACGCACCGCCACCGGCCGGGCAGCTCAGGCGCGCGATCTGCACGACCCGCCGCGTGCCGCCGACGAGGGCCGGCTTGACGAGCACGACCTTGGCGACCGCGGTCGGCTTGGGCGTGACCGGCCCGATCGGCGCCGGCGTGAACGGCACGTCCGGGAGGCCCGGCGTCTCCGGCACGACCGGGGCCTCCGGGGTGACGGGGCCCTGCGGCTCGGCCTCGGGCGTCCCGAAGTCGGGCGACAGCGCGATGGGGTCGAACGGCTCGCCGGCCGGGTAGCTGCCGAAGACGGCGACGCCCTCGGGGGTCAGCACCGTCTCCGCGCCGCTCCAGTCGAGCCCGCCGTCGCGCCCGACCGGATCGGTCGCCAGCGTGACCGTGACGAGCGGGACGTTCGTGCGCGTCACCGGGATCGGCGCGTCCATCGTCGCACCGGTCGTGTCGGCGTAGAGCGTGCCCGTCCGGCCGCTCGCGACGAGCCGCAGGTTCGAGAACGTCGTGTCGAGCTGCGGCGCCGCGTCACCGGACCGGTGGCCCCAGAAACGGACGGAGCCCTTCAGCCGCAGCTCGAGCGCTCCGGTCGCCGGGTCGTACGCGCCACCGCGGACGCCGAAGCGGACGATCTCCGAGCCGGCGTCGCGGCCGGTGCACAGCGAGCCGGTGGCCAGCGTGCCGGGGACCTGCGTCGCGCCGTCCGCGGCGACGATCCCGCCGTGCGCGACGTTGCCGACGACGTAGCAGCGCCAGCGGTTGGCGAAGCCCCAGTCGACGTGGCCGCCGCCGAACGTCACCGCGGTGCTGACGGGCGCCGAGACCTTCAGCGTGACCGCCCGCGTGAACACCGTGCTCCAGGCGTCGGAGCCGGGGGTGATGCGGTTGCGCAGACGCGCGCGGAACTGCGCGCCGTCCATCTCGGTCCCGGCGTTCAGCACGTGCAGGAAGCCGCCGTCGACGTCGAAGTCGCCCGACTCGGCGTCGACGTCCGTCCAGAAGCCGCCGACCTTGCGCTGCCACTGGATCTGCGGCGCCGGGTTGCCGACCGGCATCACCTTCAGCTCCGCGGTCGTGCCGGTCGTGACGGCGACGTCGGACGGCTGCACCGCGATCGCGGCAGCGGTGTTGACGGTGATCGTCGCGGGCGCGGCGACCTGGCCGCCGGTGTTGGTGAAGACGGCCCGCACCTGCCGGCCGTTGTCGTCGGCGGTGACCGGGACGGTCAGCGTGCCGGTGGTGGCGCCGGGGACGTCGACGAAGCGGCCCGTGCTGCCGGCCCGCGTCTGCCAGCGGACCGTCCGGGGCGGGGTGACGCCGTTCACGGCGCGGCCGGTGGCGGCGGCGGTGAACGTGGCCGTGCCGCTCTCGACGCCGGCGGCGAGCGGGACGACGGCGTCCTGCGGGGCCGTCGTGATCTCCGCCGCGTAGGCGACGCGGTCGTACCGGATCAGGGTGCCGGCCGAGCTGACGTAGAGCTTGCCGCCGGTGCCCGTGGCGACGCCGATCGGGTTGAGCACGCCGCTGCCGATCGCGCTGCCGACGGCGAGCCGGCCGACGGACTTGGAGCTCTCGACGAAGCCGAGCGTGTTGGTCGCCGTGTCGATCGCGACCAAGGTGCGGTTCTCGTTGTCGGTGGTGCTCCCGAGCACCGTGCCGAGGCCCAGCTCGAGCCGGGTGCCGACCTGCTGGAGGACCTGGTCGGCGTCGCGGCGGACGGTGAAGACCTGGCCGCGGTAGTTGCCGAGGTAGAAGCCGCCCGTGCTGGGGATGGCCTTCACGTTGGTCGGCTGGTTGAACTGCGCCTGCACCGCGCCCGGGTCGCTGAAGTCACCGGGCAGGTAGGAGGCGGTGGCCGTCGTCCCGTCGAGGATCAGGCGCACCGGCCGCGTGCTGGCGGCGGTGACGACGATGTCGCCGTAGGCGTCCACGGCGATCACCGAGCGGGCGTCGGCGCTCATGCTGACGCCCTTGCGGGTGTACAGCGTCTGCACCCACGTGCCGGTGTTGTCGCGCTTCCAGCTGGCGAACGTGTCGCCGTTGCCGGCGTAGAGGACGCCGCGGTTGTACGTGAGGGAGTTGGCCCGGAACGTGCCGGGGAGCGCCGTCTGCCGGTAGCTGCTGGTGTCAGCGTCCCACGCGAACGCGTAGGTGGTGGCACCGTTCGCGTCGAAGACGAGGCCCTCGTCCAGGTCGAAGGCCGGGGCCGGGTAGCTCTCGAACATCGAGCTGGGGTTGACGCCCAACGGGGTGCCGACCGGCGCGAGCGTGTCGGGGTTCAGCGCGACGATGCCGGCGGTGCCGCCGACGACGGCGTGCAGGAGGTTGTGGCCGTACTCGTAGCCGAGGCCATAGACGCGGCGCTCGGGGTCGGGCGTGACGCGCGCGGCCTCGCGCAGGGCCAGCGCACCGGAGCCGACGAGCGGCTCCTCGGTCGCCGCGGGCAGGCCGCCGGGACCGGTGTAGGTGGTGGAGATGGGGTCCATCGTCGTGCCGGTCGGGTAGTTGCCGCTGAACGCGGCACGGCCCGCGGCGGTGAGGCTGGTCGCGAGTGCCTTCCAGCTCGTCTTGCCGCCCGCGACGGTCAGCGCGCTGGCCTTCAGCGCGACGGTGACGATCGGGATCTCGCCGTAGTCGATCAGCTGCCCGGTCGACTCGCTGCGGCTGACGGTCTTGGCGGTGAGGCGGGCGTCGTCGCCGTCGACGATCAGGCGCGGGTCGCTCATCGTCACGTCGAGCGCGCCCTCGTGACCGGTCCAGTGGACCGAGCCGGCGAACCGCAGCTCGGCCTTGCGCGTGTCGGGGTCGTAGGTCCCCGACGTGAACGGCCAGCGGTACCCGTCGTCGCCGCCGACGTACTCGACGCCGCCCGACCACGTGCCGATGCCGGTGTAGTTGCGCCACGAGAGCTTCATGCCCCACAGCAGGCCTTCGCCTTCGGTGATCGTCACGGGATCAGCGGCGTCGGCGCGAGCGGGGGCGGTGGCGGCGGTGGCGACGAGCACCGCGCAGGCGAGCAGGGCAGCGGTCAGCACGCGCCACACTGGCCGCGAGAGGGGACGGTTCGACATCTGGACCTCGGGGATCGGAGAGTTAGGGGGCCCTTATTAGGCTGTCCTAATAATGCACATCGGGCGGATGGTCCGTCGTCTCCCGCCACCCACGACAAGGGCTGTCTCCGGGCACGATTTCGGCTCTGGAGCGGCCGGTGTCGGCCAGCGCCAACCCGCCAAGCCCCGGGCGACCACCGTGGTTTCCCTGATGCGGGTCCGGCAGGGCCGGCCTACCGTCGCGAGCATGCCCCCGCTCTCCCGCCGTGACCGCCGTGCCGGTCGGTCCGCCCCGATCCGGTGCCTCGTCGGGGCGCTGCTGTGCGTCGCGGTGGGCGGCGTCCTCGCGGCGCCGGCGTCCGCGACCGTCCAGTCCTACAACGAGCCGACCTACACGAAGACGAGCACGAACAACGCCTTCTGGTACCAGTGGACCGCGGTCACCGGCACCGACGAGAACGCCAACACCCGCTACGAGTGGTACCTCTGCTTCAGCACGTACCACATGTATCCGAACGGCTCCCAGGTGCAGGAGGAGTCCAGCAGCGGCACCAACGGCCCCGGGACCCAGAACTGCACCGGCAGCCTGCGGTCCGGTCCCTCGCCCTCCATCGCGGACTACGGGGCGATGCCGTTCACGGGGACGAGCACCGTCCTGCCCGACGGCCACCGCTACGACATGTGCGCCAGCGGCTACTACCGGTGGCCGTACCTGTGGAAGTGGGACGGGTTCTCGGCCTGCCCGTGGACGATCGTCGATCGCAACAAGCCGACGGCGTCGGTGACCCTGGCCGCCGGGGCGACGTACGTCCGCACCGCGAACGTGCCGGTGCAGATCGCCTACGGCGACACGACGAGCCCGCCCTGGGCGGGCAGCGGCGGCGTCGCCTCGAACTGGGTCTGCGTGGCGCAGGCCGCGTGCTCCCCCGGCGGGCAGCCGAACGAGCCCTGCAGCCATCCGGCCGACCCCACGAGCCGGACGACCACCTTCAGCTGCACCGCGAACGTGGCGGACGGCCGGTGGTACGTGTGCACCATGGCGGCCGACAGCGCGGTGCCCGACAACCCCTCCGGCCCCAACCAGTTCGCGAGTGCGACGTCCAACAACGCGAACCTGTCGGCGGTGAGCTGCGACGACGTGACCGTGGACCGGGCGGCCCCCGACGTGACCGTGGCCGCCGCACCGGCCGCCGTGATCGCGGGGGAACCGGTCGCCTTCTCGGCGACGGCCGCCGACGCGATCTCCGGTCTCAGCGGCCCGTACGAGTGGGACTTCGGCGACGGCACCGGGGCCAGCGGCAGCGCGAGCCCGGCGCACGCCTACACCGCGCCGGGGACCTACGAGGCCCGGGTCACCGTCACCGACCAGGCCGGCAACCAGGGCAGCGCGTCGGTGCCCGTCACGGTGAGTGCCGCGCCGGGCGGCGACCCCGGCGGGGGGACCCCGGGCGGTGGCACGCCGGGCGGTGGGACCCCCGGCGGCGGGACCCCGGGTGGCGGCGGTACCCCGGGCGGGGGCGGAGCCTCGGGCGGCGGCGGGACGAGCGGTGGCGGTCCGAGCGGCGGCACGGGCGGCACGGGCGGCGGCACCGCAGGTGGCACGGGAAGCAGCGGTGGGAGCAGCGGCAACGATCCAGCGGGCGCGAGTGCGTCCGGCGCCGCGACGGTGACCACGGCGCCGTCGACCAGCACCGTCAGCCGCGACAGCGGGGGAGGCGGCACCCAGGAGGTCAAGGCCGGGGCGCTGCGGGTCGTGGCTCCGAAGCGCTTCGCGCTGTCGGCCAAGCGGCTGCGGCTGGGCCTTCGCGCGACGCTGTCGGCGCCGGGCACGGTCGACGTGATGCTCCTGAAGGGCGCCAAGCGTGCGGTTCGCGGCACCGTCAAGGCGACCGCGGCGGGAACGATCGGCGTGGCGCTGCGGCTCACGACGAAGCTGAAGGCGGGCCGCTACACGCTGCAGGTGACCTTCCGCCCGAAGAGCGGGAAGGCCGTCACCAAGAAGGTGGCGATCACGATCACGAAGGCCCGGGCGCGGTCGGCGTCCCGCCTGATCGGGATACCCCTCGCCCGGTAGCGCCCCTGCCCCAACCCCCTGCCCCAGCCCCGGCCCGCCCCAACCAGGGCGCAGGTATGCGCGTACCACACGCATACCTGCGTCATCGGGGGCTCGTGGGTGGTGCGCGGCCGGCCGGTCTGGGACGATCGGCGGCGTGACGGACGGCGGCGATCCGGGGGTCCGCTTCGCCGTCGGCGAGGGCTACGCGTCCTACCGGGGGCCGGCGATCGACGTCTCCGCGCACCGCCACGCCGCGTTCCAGGTCGCCATCGCCACGCGCGGCGAGGTGACCGTGGTGGACGCCGCCGGCGTGTCCCACCGCGGCCGGGCGCTGCTCGTCTCTCCGATGGCGCGGCACCGGATGCTCGCCGGGACGGAGCTGCTGACGTTCTTCGTCGAGCCGCACTGCGCGTTCGCCGACCAGCTGCGCGAGCGCGGCGGCGAGGGCGTCACCGTCGCCCCCGAGCTGGGCGGGCTGGGGGAGGAGGACGTCCGCTTCGCGCGACCGTCCCGCGCGCTGGATCCCCGCCTGGTCGCCGCGATGGGCGCGGCCACGGCGCCGGGCCGGTCGATCCCCCAAGTGGCCGCCGAGGTCGGCGTGTCGCCCCAGCGCCTGCGCGCCCTGGCCCGGCAGCAGCTGGGGATGCCGCTGGCCCGCTGGCGCGTGTGGGTGCGGCTGGGCCGAGCGGCCGAGGCGCTGCGCGCGGGACGGTCGCTGGCGGACGCGGCGCTGGAGGGCGGCTTCGCCGACCAGGCGCACATGAGCCGCTGGATGCGCGAGATGATGGGCCTCACGCCCGGGACCGCGCTGGCAGCGCTGCGGCCTCAGGCGCGGCGGGCGACGTAGATCGAGATGGAGCCGGTGATCGTGGGGACGACCTCGACCTCGCGCACGCCAGCGAACCCGGCCTCCGACATGAGCGTGGGCAGCACGCCGTCGGCGTTGGGCTGGGTGTGCTCGAAGCCATCGGCCAGCTGCACGAGCCGGAACGCGAGGCGCATCGCCCGGGTGCGTTGCTGTCCGTAGTCGGCGATGACCAGCCGCCCGCCGGGCCGCAGCACGGTGAGCATCGAGGCCAGCACGGCCCGCTTCATCGCCAGCGGGCACTGGTGCAGCACCAGGCTCGAGACCACGAGGTCGGCGGATCCGGCGCCGACGAGCGGCTCCAGCGCGTCGCCGAGACCGACCCGCCACTCGAGCGCCGCCCCCGCGTCGCCGGCCTTGCGCTGCGCGAGGGCCAGGACCCCGGGGTCGGGATCCACCCCGACGATCCGGGCCTCGGGCTGCACGCGACGGAGCAGCAGCGCCAGCGAGCCGGTGCCGCAGCCCACGTCGACGATCACGTCGTGCGGCCGCGGGGCGGCGTACCCGACGAGCAGGCTCCGCCACAGCCGCTCCCGCATCAGCGCGGCCACGGCGTCGTAGAAGCGCACGGGGGCGAAGCGGCCCAGCGCGGGGGTGAAGGCGGTCTCGGTCATGCCGACAGCCTCCGCGACGCCGGGCCTGATGTCTTGAACGAACCGCTTGCCGGCCGGTGCTCAGCGCTTCGGCCGCGGGCGGATCGTGTACGTGAGCTTGCCGGTCAGGAAGCAGTCGCCGTGGGCGTTGAGGTTGCCCGAGGCGGGGCTGCCGCCGCTGGCCACCGTGAGTCGCGGGTTCGAGCACGGGCCGGAGACCAGGACGGTCTTGTGGAGCCGCTTGCCGGGGCGGATGTTCCACAGCTGGAGCACCGTCACGCCGGTGGGCACGATCACGCTCACCGCGGGGGCGATCGAGGTCGTCACCACCGCCGTCTCCGTGTTCTTGCCGACGAGGCGGGCCGCGCCGTTGCCGGGGCAGGTCGGCGCGTCCTGGCCTCCGCCGTTGCGCTTCACGGCGATCATCAGGGGGATGCCGGAGAGGGGGACGAGCTCGTCGTCGTCGACGTCCGCCGGGTCGATGCCCTGCTGGATGGAGATCGAGATCTTGCCGGACGTCTTGGAGCAGGCGGGCTCGGGCGCCACCGGGCCCGCCGCCTTGTCGCAGTGGTTCGTCGTGCGGTAGTCCGACGTCTTCCCCTCGATGGTCGCTTTGCCGCCGCTCACGCTGAACGGGGACGTGACGACCGTCGGGAAGCCCTCGCCGGTCATCCGTTTGAGCGACACGTTGACGTAGCCGCCCGTCGTGTAGTCGAACCGGTTCGTCTGGATCCACGTCTCCCCGGGGAAGCAGTCGGACGTCGTGTCGTGGAGCTGCCGGGTCTCCACGTACCCCTCGACGGTGGCCTGCACCTTCGCGATGCGCGTCTTCAGCTTCGGGACCTTGGGCACCTTCGGCGCGGCGGCGGACGCCGCGCCGGCACCGGCGGCGAGGGAGAGGGTGAGCGCGAGGGCGCACGCGGCGAGGAACACAGGACGGAGGGGGCGCATGCGGGCACCGTAGGTCCGTGTGCCGCGATCGGCATCCGGGAAACCACGGGGGTCCGCATGGGACGGACTCGCGTTGGCGCGTCGCCGCGCCCTGCCCACGACGTCATCCGGGTTGTGCCCGAGGGTGGGGCACGACACGGACGACGTCCGGGCCGCTAACCGCGCTTCAGAACGAGGCCGGCAGCCGAACGATCCCCAGCGTCCCGTCCTCGAGCTGGGCCAGCACGTAGGACCCGACCCGCCGCAGCGTCACGGGCTGCTTGGGCACCCGCACGGTGCGGGTGTGCCCATTCCGAAGGGCACGTACGTATCCGGTGCTCCCGGCGACCCAGGTCGCGATGCCCTTGCGCACCGACACCGTCGAGGTCGCCCGTCGCGAGAGCACCCGCCTGACGCGTGAGCCACAGCGTTGGACGAGGAGCTTCGCGGTCGACGAGCCCGGCTCGGACAGCCGCAGCAGCACCCACGGCTTCGCGTAGGCGACGATCCGCTCGAGCGCCACCGGCCGGCACACGGGGACGGTCAGCTTTGGCGTGTCGGGGTCGATGAACCCCTGCGTTCGCGCCAGGGGCTCGGTCACGATCCGCTGGCCGTCCGGGGTCGCGAAGCCGACGGCGCCCGCGTAGTGCATGCCGGTGAAGCTCAACGTGAGCCAATCCCGGCCGACGGCGAGCACTTGGAACTCGGTCGCGGCGTCCGTCGCCGGACCGTCGAGGGATGTGGGGCGCCACTGATCGAACGGGAACGCGCTGCGGTAGAGGAGGGACGCACGGGAATGGGGATCGCCGCACCGGCCGATCAGGCCTCCCGGGCCGCCCGCCTCGATGCGGCAGCCCGGGCCCGGAGGCGCGACCTCCACCTGGACGCGGGTCGCGAGGTCGACCTGGAACCACCGGTTCGCGCTCGTGTCCCCGGTCAGCGGTCCGCCGGGGGTCTGGTAGAGGACGTAGCGCCGGCCGTCGTCCGCGACGAGGCTGCCGTTGGCGGGCAGGCCCAGCGACGCGATCGCGGGGCGAGCGCCGGCGAACGGCGACGCGCCCTCGGCGGGCGACGCGCCGATCCAGAGGATCGCCGTGAGCAGGCAGAGGCGGCGAACGGTGCGCATACCATGTAGGACGCTCGCGCCCCGTCGAAGTTGCGACGGCGGCGCCGCAGATCTCACGGTGCGGCTCCCGGGGCCGGGACCTGCGGATCGTCGTAGGCCACGAGCCGATCGTCCTGCACGAGCACGGGGCCGGGCGGCAGGGTGCTGACGAGTCGCGCGCCGTCGACGCGGTGGGCCCGGCAGATCCGCAGCACCGCTTCCCCCGCCACGAGCTGCTCGACGTAGGTCCACTCGCCGACGAACGCGTCGTAGCCGGCCAGGGCCGCCTTGGCGTCCGCGTGCTCGGGGGCGACGGGTCGCCCGACACGGGCGAGCTCTCCCGCGAGGCGCTCGTGGTAGGCGGCGTAGTTGTCGCCGAGCTCGCGTACGAGGGCGGTGGTCTGACCTCGCTGCTGGATGGCGGTGGCGTCGCCGCCGAAGGGCAGCTCGTGGATGTCGAATCCGAAGAGGTTCATGGATGTCCTAGGTCAGGAGGGTGGGGACGCCCGGCGTGCCCCCATGCAGGTCTCGCCACATGTACCAAGCGTTCCGTCGCACGCCGCCGACGGTGCGCAGGCCGGAGTCGTAGTTGGGGTCGGTGAGGTCCAGGTACTGACAGAACGTCGCGATGTCGGGTACGGACGACGCGAAGTACGCGGCGTAGTACATGTACAACGACTGCTGCGTGTCCTCGTCCGCGTCGTAGGCGAGCGCCTGCTTGCGCGGCCGGCCTCCCTCGGTGATGAAGATCTGCGCGTTCGCCGCTGCCCCGGAGGGATACCCCTTCCAGTACGCCGGGCTCGCGAATCCGTGGACCCGCGTGCGACACGCGCTGAGGTGAGCGTTCGTCCCGTTCTTCCAGTCCGAGTAGTTGTGGACCGACCAGCCGACTCGCGCGTCGGGCACGAAGCCGTTGCTCTGCAGCGCGGTGAGCACGAGGTTCTCGAACTCGGTCTGGTTGGTGTGGTGGCGGGTGGTGCCGATCTCGGTGTCCAGGGTGGCCGGCCCGAGCATGACCGGGCCTTGGAAGAAGTGCTGCATGCTCTGGGCGGTCTGGAGCATCTGCGCCGTGGCGCACGCGGAGGTGTTCGCGCCGTTGTCCCACACGCTCGTGGAGGCGCTGTCGGCTTGCTGGGGCCAGAGGCTCCAGTTGGGCTCGTTGAGCGGTTCGAGGAAGTCCACGTGGAGCTTCGGCTCGGTCTGCAACGCGCCGTAGCGCCAGTTCAGATACCCCATCCAGACGCCATAGGGGCTGCCTGTGCCGTAGCCGGTCGAGGCTGGGAAGCGGCTGTACAGCGGCTTGGGGTCACCGACGGCGGGCGGGCCCGTGATGACGTAGTCGGTCCAAGCGCTCGAGCCGTTGAAGCGGTCGGCCGGCTTGAAGTTCGTCTTCTGGTACGCCCCGGTGTCCGTGGGGTCTCGCGTGGCGTTGGACCAGTCCGGGAACATATGGCTCGTGAGCACGACCATCAGGCCGAGCTCCTTGGCCTTCATGATCTCCCCGTCGAGCGTCGCGGCGGCCGGCGTCGCCGCCATGGCGGCGAACTGGTCGAGGGGGGTGGTGCCTGCGGGAGGCTGTGTCGGCTGGTGCTGGAGCCAGCTCGCCCAGATCTTGACCGCGGTGGTGTGCGTGGCGGCCAGGGTCGCCTGGATGTTGGCGTCGGTGATGCTGTAGGCGCCGCCCTGATACGCGCCGAGCGACAGCAGTCCTCTCATCGTCATTCCCGGCTCCTAGATCGCGCCCAGGAGGGCGTCGTGGTCGGATTCGCCACCGACGAACAGGGGTGCGCGGACGAGCTGCACCGCTCGGGTGACCCGGTCCCGCGCCTGGTCGTCGGTGTCTGAGAGGGCTCGGAGCCGCTCGAGATCGGCCTCTGGATCGCCCTCGGACCACCCGTCCCGCTCCTGGAGCCAATCGAGGACGTCCGTTGCGTACGCGCGGTCTTCCGGGATCGCCGTTCGGTGCCAGTCGTGGAACGCGGAGGCACGCCACGAGACGTCGTCAGCATTCGCCCGATCTGGAGAATCCTTGGTTGCTGTCACAGCGACGGCGAGGGCCAGGTACGTGGCCGATTGGGCCGGTGACAGCGTGCCCTCCGGCGGTTCGGCGGCGGCTGCCGTGGTGTCTTGGGCCGTGAGGATGCCTGGCACGGCAAGGGCGACCGAGACGCCGCCCATGTACTTGAGCAGCTCCCGGCGGGAGAGGATGCGGACCATGTCCGGATACTTGCAGAGCGGTGTTTCTCAAGTCAAGATCGACCGATGACCTCAACCGGGAACATCGTATGCGCTGTGCTTGGCGAACTCGCAGGCGTCGCTCCGGATCTGCTCGAAGTGGACACGGACCTGCGCATAGACCTGGGATTCGACTCGCTGTCAGCGCTCGAGGCCGTCATGGAGCTCGAGGAGCGCTTCGGATTCGTAGTCGACGACCGGCGGCTCGCGGGCTTGAGGACCGTGGGCGACGTGATCTCGCTCGCCGATCAGCTCGGATCGTCGGCTGGGCCTGTCGTGGAGGGGGCGGCCCGGGCCTGACGGCGGCGGACGTCGAACGCGTTCGCCGTGGGCGGGACGGGTCGGCCCTGCGCACTATGTGTATGGTGCACGGCGTCGGCGCCGCAGCCGGACCATCCGCAGGGTGAACACAATGAGGGGGACTGTATCTTGGGGGTTTGTCACAACCGTGCGGAGGTGTGCGAGAGCACGACCCGCTTTCCTTCTGGCCATTCACGACGGACGTTCGTCGGACTGACGACAGCAGGTGCGCTCACGCTCGCGCTGCCCGGATTGGCGCGAGCCACCCCGGAAGCCGCCCTGGCGCTCGCTCCCGTCCGTGCCTCCGCGTGGCGCCCGTTCCTGGTGGTGGTGGAGCGTGTCAACCGCGGCCTGTTTCAGCCCGTGGACGTCGACGCCGCCGTCGGCCGGCTCTCCGAGACGCTCGCCCGTCTGCCCGACGAGGAGCAGGGCACCGCGGACGAAGCGGTGGTGACCCTGGCAGGAGCCGCCTCGATCTCCGACGTCTCGCTCACGCCGCAGCGGGCCGGGAACGCGTTGCGGGCGGCCTTGGGGTCCTTCGACGCGAAGAGCCCGGCGGCGCCCCGCTATCTGTCGGCTGAGCTGGTCCTGGGCCGAGCGGCCCGGGCGCTGTATCCCGACAACCCGCGACCGGAGGTGGCGATCTGATGGCCCTTCAGAAGGGAGTCTCCCTTGGCATGGCGGGCAGCATCTACGGACCGAACCCGTTCACGTTCGCCAACAACCAGGGGTTCTTCAACGACACCACCGGCGGGGCGATTCCGACCCGCTTCGTCCGCATCTGGGCGTCCTGGCCGGTGCTGCAGCCGTTCTCCAACTACGCGATGGGCGTCACCCCGCCCGGCTACGTGCCTCCGTCGCCGCGCATCACGCCCTCCGACGCGCTGCAGCGCCTCGACGACAGCATCGCGGCTGCGAATGCGAACGCCGCCGGCAAGATCAACGTGATCCTCGTGCTGAAGGGCACCCCGGAGTGGGCGTCCACGCAGAACTACGACCGGTTCAAGTACGTGCCGACGGACCCCAGCCGCAACGTGAACTACCAGGGGACCAAGAGCCGGGAGCAGCTGTTCCCCGACAGCGTGGACGCGAACTCGCCGTGGGCCAACATGGTCAAGTTCCTGCTCCAGAGGTACGCCAACGCGGTCGACGCCAGCCATCGCATCCTGGCGTTGGAGATCATCAACGAGCCGAACTTCGAGTACTGGCCGGCCGTCTCGCCGACGGCACCGTGCACCGTCGCCCAGATGATGATCACGGCAACGGCCGTCGGCACCGCCGTGAACAAGCAGTGCTTCTTCACGGGGCCGGGCCTCGCCGACTCCCTCACCGACGGCACGAAATCCTACAGCTACCGTGACATGACGACCGGAGTGGCCAACCTCCTGCAGCAGAGCAACTGGCACGACACGAGCTGGGTCTGGTCGCATCACAACTACAACGACGTGCGGCACGACATGGGCAGCAGCACGATGGCACCGGACCGCGCGGACACGAGCAAGAACCGCTACGTCATGCGTGCCTCCTACGTCCCCGGCGACCTGCAGTCCTACAGCTGGGGTGGATACCGGGACCCGGCGTCGGGGCTCCCGGCCGTGTGGATCACCGAGGGGGGATGCAACCGCGAGCATCTAGCCGGCACCTGGGGGTCGGCGGCGGTACCGGGCCTGTGGGCTGCGTCGCCCAGCGCGGACCTCCAGCAGTCGGTCCTGCTGCAACGCAACCACAACCGGTTGGTCGGGCCCGAGGGCCTGGCCATCGGGCTGATGATGAACTACCTGTTCACCACGAGCACGGACTACGACAGCGGTCTGTGCGATGCCGCCGGCACCAAGCGAACGCTGCCGTTCCAGACCTGGGGAGGCTTCGCATGAGCGCCGATCTCGACCTCCGCTCGGCCCACCCGCCGGGCAGCCCGCTCGCCCTGCCGTTCACCGGCCGCGCCCGAGAACTCCAGGCCGCGGGGCAGGCGGAGCAGATGCTGCGCGAGTTGGGGAGCAACTACACGGTCTACCACGCCGATCTGGTCGAGCGGCTGCGCGTCCTGGGCGGTCGGCCGCAGGCTTCTGACTTCGACTCCGTCGAGGCGTTCCAGGACGCGTTCACCGTGGCACAGCAGATCGTCCGCATCGAAGCGCTCCTGCGCGCGGCCCGTCAGGCCGTGCAGGCCGGCGTGCCGGTCGACTACGCCTACACCGGCAGCGTGCCCCTGGTCGACGGGGACGACCGCCTCGTCGAGGAACGGTAGGCGTGTGCGAGGAGCAACTTCCCGGGGGCCGGCGCGTTGTAGCTGACGTGCTCCGCGCCACGCTCCTCCTGGCCACCCTGCTGCTCGCGACCGCGGCGGCGACCGCGCAGGCCGCCGGCCCGCCGCGGCTCACACCGCTCGGGAGCGGACCTGGGATGCAGGCGGTCGAGGGTGCCGTCGTCGCCGGCGACGGCACACGCCACTTGGCCTGGATGGACGCGGACGATCGGCTGGTGCGGTGGGACACCGTGCGCGACGCCCGCACGTCCGCCGACCGTGGCTCGGCGGGGCTGTCGGTCGTGGGCCAATGCCTCCCGCGTGACATCCACGGCGGCGTCATCCTCGTCGACTGCGGAGACGTGCCACGGCTCGTCCGGGTGACGACGCTGACGCCGCTCGGCCTCCGTCTGCCGGACGACCTCGGCGCCCTGCCTCACGACTGGGAGAGGGTGGGCGCCACGTGGGTCGCGGGTGGCCGGTTCACCTGCCAGAAGCCCGGCGCGGGTGGTTGCCCACCGGTCTACCTCGAACGACGCACGGGCGAGGTACGGGTCCCGGGCCAGCGACGCACGCGCGACCTCGGCTCGCCGGCGCTCGCGGCCGTCGCGACGTGCGGGACCCGTCCGGAGAGCGGCTGCCTGCCCGACGCCGCGGCCGCCCTGCGCGTCGATCGCCGTCCCGCCGTCCTGGCCCGGCCGAAGCAGCCATCGCGGTCGTTGCCCGACAGCTACGTCGGGGTGCCGTTCTTCGCGGGAGGGACGATCGCGTGGATCGGGGCCCGGGGCGCCTACGTCCGTTCGAGTCGCACGAGCAGGACGGTGCGGTTCGTGCTGCCGCGGTTGCCGTCCGGCTACGCGTGGCAGTCCGTCGCCGCGACCCGGAGCCGCGTGATCGCCGCCGCGACCAGCTCGGAGGGCACCTATCCGTCCCCGCCCGTGCGCTACTACGGCGCTCGGGTCCCGGCATCGACGTTCTGAGACGTTCAGCGACTCAGAGGTCCTGGCAGGCCGTCCACGGCGTGTAGGTCCACGGGTGGTGGCGGATGTTGTCGTCGATGATCGTGATCAGGACGCCGTCGCCGTCGCCGTTCTCGTAGGTCGTCTCCGAGTAGCGGCTCGAGCTGGTCACGACGGTGGTGTCCTGGGTCGCGTGGGAGGAGCCGCTCGGGCACTCGATCGTGAACGAGTGCGAGGCCCAGAAGTGATGGGCCGACCAGGTGTCGCCGCCGACGTTCGTGCAGACCGGCAGCCCGTAGTACTGGCAGGGGTCGTTCCCCTGGGCGTGGGAGGACCCGGCCGTGGAGCTGGCCGCGGCGGTGACGCGGGGGAGGGCGACGGTGCGCGTCGCGGTGAGGGGCTTCGGCGATCCGCCGACCGGCGTGACCGTCGCCTGCGCGGTGACGCGCAGCCGGACGCCGCGCGCGGCGCGGAGGGTGCGGGTCTGCTTGGGCGTGAAGAACAGGTGGTGCTCGACGCTGGTGACGCTCGCCCCAGCGGTCCGGCGCCGGTCGGGGACGGCGGTGAGCTTGGTGCCGTTCGGCAGCACGGCGACCGCCCGCGCCTCGGCGTCGAGCGCGGCCCGGGGTACCTGGGCGGTGACGTCGCCCAGCCGGTAGTCGACCGGCACGGCGACGGCGAGCTGCGTGCCGGCGGGGGTGGCGACCAGGTGCGCCCCGGATGCGGGGTCGATCCGGGGTGCGGGCGTCGCGGCGGCGGCGCTGGTCGTGGTGACGAGCAGGCTCGCGCCGACGGCGGCGAGCAGGAGACGGTGAGAGACGGTCATGCGGGCTCCGGTGAACGGGATGGGCGGGGGACGGACGATGCGCTGCGGTCCACCAGGATACTGACTCTTCGTCAACCTGCTGCGGTTACCGTCGCGTCCCCGCCGCACCCCATGCGCCGAGTGTCAGTTTTCTGCTGCACAGAAGTCCTAACCCGCCACTCGGCGGGCTCGCGGGGGGACGGCTGACGACCGCGCGGGGGACGACGACGCGGGGGCAGATGACGATGCGGGGAGGGACGACGACGCGGGAACGCGGGGCGCGGGCACGAACCCGGCCGGGCTCCCGGTCAGTGGGACGCAGCGTCCGGCGACGGCGCCCGCATCACGTTCGGCACGGCGGCGAGCAGCCGGACGGCCGTCGGCCCCGCGGGGAGCGCGGCGAGCGCCACCGCGTCGAGGTCGACCCGGTAGTGCAGCTCGACGCGGCCCTCGGCGTCGCCGCCGTAGACGCTGGCGACGTCGAGCTCCAGCCGGACGCCGTCGGCCGCGAACGAGACGGTCTGGCCGGGGACACCGGCGTCGCCGACGCGGTGGTCGACGATGACGGCCTTTCCGACGCTCAGCAGGATGCGATCCGGCACCAGCACGAGCCCGCCGGCGACGAGCTGCGTGCCGCTCGCCTTGCGCGCGCCCGGCATCCGCCGGACCCGCATGTGGACGGAGATCGACACACCCTCGACCGCCACCAGCGCTCCGCCGGCGTCGGCCTCCGCGCGCAGCTCCGCAGGGAGCCGCGGGCGACGGAAGAGCCGGTAGCGCCACGCGATCTTGGTCATGGCGCGCCAGCCTATCCCGGGTTCGATCGGCGACGAGGCCACCGCTCGAGGTCTGCCCGTCACGCCGAGTGGCGGCTTCGCGTTCCCCCATGCGCGACGAGCCGCCGCTCGGCGCATCGTGGCGCGGCGTTGCGTCGCACGCGTCGGCTGACGGCGTGTGATGAAAATGGTGGAAGGAACGGCATCCGGGGGGCACCGTGTGAGGGCCTCGACAGAAGACACAGCTCCGGCTATAACTCCCGCATGCTCCCGAGCGGCCGGACGTGAGGCTCTACATCACCGGCGGCCCCGGTAGTGGGAAGACCCGTGCGGCGCAGGCGGTGTCGAGCAAGCTGTCGGTCGTCGCGCACTGCCTGGACGACGTCGTCTGGGACAACGGCGACGGGATGAAGAACCAGCGACGGCCGGAGGCGGCCCGGGACGAGGCGGTCCGGCGTATCGCCGCGGAGCCGGCGTGGGTCGTCGAGGGGACGTACTTCCAGAGCTGGCTGCGCCCGATCCTCGAGCGGGTCGACTGCGTCGTGATCCTGGCGACGCCGCGGTGGCGGCGGCTGCTGCGGCTGTCGCGGCGGCACTTCGTCGAGCGGTCGCCGTTCCGCGCGCCGAGCGACAACCTGCGGCTGTTCGTCGCCAACGCGCGGTGGGGGCTGAGCTACGAGCAGCACGCGCTGCCCGAACTGATCGGGTCATTGGAGGCGGAGAGCACCCCGTTCGTCGTCCACCGGAGCGGTGATCTCCTGGCGCTCGTGGCCGAGCTCGACCGCGGCCGCGCGCCACGATCGCGGAACGTGGTCGAGGGATGAGGGTGCCCCCGCCGCCGCGCCGGTGCTTCCGTGACGCCGGGTCGCCGACCTCGGATCGGGTCCTGCTCCGTCACGCGGCGCCGCACCGGGTGCTGCGGCTGGTCAACAACGTCTGGTTCGCGCTCGGCGGGATCAGGCTGCTGCGGGCCCCCAAGGTCGTCCTCGCGCTGACGCCGCCCCCCTGGATCCAGAACATCGGCGACCAGGCCCAGACCGTCGCGATCCTCGCCTGGATCCGGCGGACCTTCCCGGACCGCGCGATCCTCGAGCTGAACCAGTCCGAGACGGGCTACTTCCTGCCCGCGCTGCGGCTGCTCATACGCCCGCACGACCTCATCCTCCTCCACAGCGGCGGCAACCTCGGCGACCGCTATCCGGCCACCGAGCGGCCGCGCCGGGCGCTCATCCGCGGGTTCCCGCGCAATCGGATCGTGAGCCTGCCCCAGACGATCTGCTTCGCCGACACCGAGGCGGGCCGGGCGGAACGGGACGCGACCGCCGCGAGCTACGGCACGCACCCGGACCTGCGCCTGATCTGCCGGGACCGGGTCAGCGCCCGCGCCGCGGTGGCGATGTTCCCCCGCGCGAAGCTGTACTGCCTGCCCGACTTCGTGCTGTCGCTGCCGTCGATGGCGACGCCGCCGGCTGCGGACGGGCCGCCGATCCTCATCTGCCGCCGGCTCGACCGGGAGTCGCGCCACGATGCCGCGACCTGGGACGCGCTGGCCGGGCGGCTGGCGTCGCCCGTCACGTTCTGGGACACCCGCCTCGACGAGCCCATCCCACCCGGGCAGCGCGAGGCGCGGCTCGCCGAGACGCTGCGCCTCGTCGCGGCCCACCGCGTCGTCGTCACCGACCGTTTCCACGCGATCGTCTTCGCGATCCTCTGCGGCCGCCCGTGCGTCGCGCTGCCGGCGATCGACCACAAGGTCAGCTCCAGCCGCCACTGGTTCCGCGGCGTGCTCTACGCCGAGACGCCGGACGACGTGCCGGCCCTGGTGGAGCAGGCGCTCACCCGCGGCTTCGTGCCCGAGGAGGACTGGAACGCGCGCTACTTCGACCGCCTCGCGGAGCTGCTCGGCCTCGGACGATCCGCGCCCGTCGCCCCGGAGTCCGTCGCCCCGGCCCCCGCGACGCGGCTCGCTGGACGCTGGCAACCCGTGGCTCCGTACCAGCGACCGGCGCAGCTGCACGAAGACGGCGACGCGTTGCGGTTCGAGGGCGCGGCCGACTCCGACGACGAGTGGTGCTTCGTCCGTACCGCCGGCGACTGGCACGACTTCACGTGGACGCTCGACGTCTGCCGGCACACCGACTTCCGCGAGTTCGCGTTCAACTTCCGGTACCACGACTTCGACAACCGCTACCGCTACCGCTTCGAGGGCGGCCGGCTGTACTTCGACAAGAAGCAGCACGGGCGCTGGCACAACCATCTGGCGTCGGTGCCGGTGTCGCTGCCGCTCGGCGTGAGCCGCCGCATCGAGATCACCGCGCGCGGCGAGCGCTTCGTCTGTTTCGTCGACGGGCGGCTGGCGCTGGCGAGCCGTGACGCCGACCTCGCCGGGGGCGGCCTCGCGGTGGTCGCGTGGGAGACGGACGGTCGCACGCCGATCCGCGCCTCGGTGCGGGGCGCGCGCGTCCGCCGGCCGGGGGTCGCCGCGTGATCACGTTCATCACGTCGGTGCGGCACCCGTACAACTGCAACGGCTCGTTCGACGACGTGCGCGGCCTGCTCGCCCAGACGCTGCACTCGATCATGAGCCAGGGCGCACCCGACCACCGCATCATCGTCGTGGCGGGCGCGCCGTTCGCGCCCCCCGTGGTCGACGACCGGATCACGTACGTCGAAGTCGACTTCCCGCCGCCGAGTACCGCACGGACCGCGTCGTTCGGGATGCCGGACCTGCGGATCGACCGCGGTGGCAAGTACCTGATCGGGCTGATCGCCGCGAAGCGCCTCGGGACGGATCACGTGATGTTCGTCGACGCCGACGACTACGTCAGCGACCGGCTCGCCGCGCACAGCGCGGCCCAGCCGCAGGCCCCGGGCTGGTTCCTGGATCGTGGCTACCTCTACGACCGCGGGCGGGCGGAGCTCGGCGTCCTCGACGACTTCCACCTGCTCTGCGGCACCAGCCACGTCGTGGCCGGCCACCTGCTTCCGACACCCGCTGATCTGCCCCTGGACGCCGCGTACGACACGGTGCTGAGCAGCGTGCCGCGGGACTACCTCGTGCGGATCCTCGGCAGCCACCGGTGGATCGCCGGGCACCTCGCCGCCGCGGGGACGCCGCTCGCGCCGCTGCCGTTCCTCGGCGCGGTCTACCACGTCGGCCACGGCGAGAACCACACCGCGCGCAGCGGCACGCTGGTCGTGCGGCCGTGCCCGCTGTCGGAGCCGGTGCGTCGGGAGTTCGGCATTCCGCCCACGCTGCGCACCTCCGCGGAGACGGTGGCGCGGTGAGCGGGCCGGCCGTCTACGTCGTCGTCGGTGCGCCGCGCTCGGGCACGTCGGCGCTCGCGATGATCCTGCGCGAGCAGGGCATCCCGATGTACTTCGGCGCCGACGCCCCGGACGACGACTCGCCGAGCGGCAACCACGAGGACAACCTCGTGCGGATGCTCAACAACGAGCTGATGGGCGCCAACGGGCTCGGTGACCGGCGCGACTGGGACAACCCGCACTACCCGGAACCCGCCGAGCCCCGGCAGCTCCGCCTGATCCGCGCCTACGCCACGGCCCGCCTGCGCCACGCCGGCGGCGGCACCTGGGGCGTGAAGGACCCGCGGCTGTGCTTCCTCGTCGAGCCGTGGAAGCGGGCGACCGAGGGGCTGCCGGTGCGATGGATCCACATCCGTCGCGAGAACCGCGACGCGTCGATTCGCAGCCTCGTTCGCATGCTGCCCCCGCGGTTGCGGCACACGGGCGACCCCGACACGGTCTACCGCCTCGCCTCCAACTGGCTGGAGTCCTACCACCTCGCCAGCGAGCTGGGCTTCCACCGGGCCGCGATCGACCCGTACCGCACCACCTACGAGGCACTGCTGCGCGGCGACGGCCGCGCCGCGCTGGCCCGGCACTGTGGCTTCACCCGGCCGATCACGTGCGTCGAGCCGCGACTGAACCGACAGGGCCGGCCCCGACCAGAGGACGACGACCGATGACGACCGACGTGACCGAACGGATCGACGTGCTGCTCGCGCTGGCGGATCTGGAGCCGCCACTCGCCTACGTGCCGGGGCCGGACACACCGCCCGGCGCGTCGACGGCGATCGTGCTCGACGCCTACTTCGCCGCGCAGCCGGAGGCGTACGTGCGGGAGCTGGACGCGTGGCGCGCCCGGAACCCGCCAGCCGCGGACGCCCGCTGCTTCGCGTTCGTCGTCAGCTACAACGAGCTCGACCACCTGGCGGCGATGGTCGCGCTGTACGCCGCACAGCCCGGAGCCGACGAGCTGGCCGTCGTGTTCGTCGTGAACTACACGCAGCGCGACGACGCGGAGAAGACCCGGGCCGACGAGCGGACGTTCCGCGCGTCGACCGAGCTGCTGCTCGCGCTGCAACGGCAGCATCCGTTCGTGCACGTCGTGGCCAAGCGCTTCTCCTCCCGCGTAGGCGGCCTCGCGCGGGCCCGCAAGTACGCGATGGACTACGCGCTGCGCACCTGCGGCGGCACCGCGGATCCGGACGCCGGGGTGCTGGTGGCCAACGAGGGCGACACGCTCGCCTTCTCGGACGGGTACCTCAGCGCGTATCGCAGCCGGATCGGGACGGGGCGCGAGCGGTTCGTCCAGGGTCGCGTGGCGTACCCGGACGAGATCCGGGCGGCGCCCCTGCTGCAGCTGTACGCCGACGTCCGCGAGCGCGTGCACATCGGGCAGGGGCTGCGCGACGACCGCCATCCCGGCTTCGAGGGGGTCATGCCGATCGGGCGCAACTACGCCGTGCACCCGAAGGTCGCCGGCCTGGCCGGCGGCATCGACCCCGTGGCGCTCCCCAGCGCCGAGGACGACCTCACGTTCGGCTTCGACATCTACCACCGGCTCGGCAACGCCGCGAAGGAGTACGCCGACGACATCGTCGTGACGACGCACCCCCGGCGGGAGATCCTGATCGTGCAGGGGCTGCTGAGCGGCCGTCCCGACGACGCGCAGTCGATGTACGAGAACTTCCACGGGGCAAGCGAGATCTACGACATCTCCGGGGCCGAGTACCGGCGCGCGATCGACGACATCGCGACGTACGGGGACACCCCCGCCCACCGCTGCCTCGTCGTCAATCACTTCTACCAATGGGTGGTCCGCACCGTGATCAAGAACGCCTTCCTGGACGACCCGGCATGGCGCGCCGTGTCGGAAGACAACCGCCGCCACCGGATCGGCTACTGGGAGCGCGAGGCGCGCCAGGACGCGATCTACGAGCGAGCCCTGGCGGCGCTCCCGCCGGTCGAGCGCGACCGCTTCCTGACCGGGCTCGTGGACGAGAGCCTCGCGTGGTTCAACGAGCTGGTCGCGGGGGTGGCGTGCTTCGGCGCGGCGACCGTCGCCCTCGACAGCCGGCTGGAGGCATAGCGCGATGCGGCCATCGTTCGATCTGCCCCTGCTCGACCTCGCCAACCAGTTGCATCCCACGGCCGACCTGACCGACGTCACCGTCGTCGCCTGCCAGCACCTGCTGGTCGCGAACTACCTGATGTTCGAGAAGCTGTTCGAGAAGGGCCTGCGGCCGGAGCGCACGTTCGTCATCCCGAAGGCCTATTCGCACAACCCGACGGTCGAGCGCCTGTTCGTCGAGCGCGGGGCGTTCGTGTGGTCCTACGCGTACGACAGCCACGACGCGTTCGACGAGCGGATGCGCCGCGAGACCGAGGCGTTCGTCGCCCACGTGGTGGCCGCCGGCCACGACCGCGGGCGCGTGCTGATCCTCGACGACGGCGGCGATCTCACCGTGGTCGCCAACGACGTGCTCGTGGACGCTGCGTGCTGCGCGGTGGAGCAGACGTCGTCGGGGTTCAACAAGCTGCACGGTGCCGCGCTGCGGTTCCCGGTCGTCAACCTCGCGCGCTCGGACTCCAAGCTGCACGTCGAGTCGCTGTTCATCGCCGAGAGCATGTGCGCGAAGACGCTCGCCTTCCTGCGGGAGCAGGAGCTTGACGTGCGGAGCTGCCTCGTCGTCGGCAACGGCCCGATCGGCTCCCAGGTGCACCGCAACCTCGCCGGCTACTACCCCACCGACATCTTCGACGTCGACGCCGAGCGGTCCGGGCTGGAGGGCCGCCTCCAGGACCGGATCGGCGACTACGACCTCGTGTTCGCCTGCTCGGGGAAGCTGTCGATCCCGTACGCGCTCCAGGCGCACATGCGCGACGGCGTCGTGCTCGTCTGCGCGTCGCTGCGGGAGTTCGAGCCGCACCTGCTGCGCCGGCAGGCGCCGGTCTACGACGATCCGCACCGGCACCTGCACGTCGACGGGAAGTGGCTGGTGAACTCGGGATTCCCCGTGAACTTCGACGGCGGCGTGACCGACGTGATCCCCGAGAAGATCCAGCTCACGCACGCGCTGATGCTGGCGGGCGGCTACCAGGCGCTGGAGGACGCAGGCGCCGGGCTCGTCGAGCTGGACCCGGCGAACCAGGACCGGATCGTCACCGCGTTCAAGGAGTACCTCGCCGAGCTGTACTTCCAGCTGTACGGCAGCGGGGCGGTGGCCCGATAGAACGCCTGATCATCGAATAACGTTCCCGGCACGATGGCGTTGCTCGAGCGCGAGACGGAGGGGGCCACGCTCCGGGCGCTCGCGGCACACGCGGCGACGGGCGAGGGATCCTGCGTCGTCGTGGCCGGCGGGGCGGGCATCGGCAAGACCTCCCTGCTGGGAGCCGGCCCCGGCGACCTGCGGGCCGCGGGCGGGGAGCTCGAGGACGACGTGCCGTTCGGCGTCGTGCGGGAGCTGCTCGGCCCGCTCGCCTCCGCGGACGCGCTCGCCGCCGCTCCCGCCGGGCTCGGCGCCCCGGTGTTCGTGGCGACGTCGGAGATCCCGGACGCGGGGGCGGTCCTCCACGGCCTGCACGCGCTCGTCGTCGCCGCGTGCGGGGACCGGCCGCTGACGCTCGTGGTCGACGACGTGCAGTGGGCGGATGCCGCCTCGGTCCGGTTCCTCGCCTACCTGTCGCGGCGTGTCGCCTCCCTGCCGTGCCTGCTCGTGCTCGGGTTGCGGACCGGCGGCGACGAGGGGGCCCGGCCGGACGTGACGAGCCTCGTGCACCAACCCGGCACCCGGCGCATCGACCTCGCGCCGCTCACCGTCCCGGCGGTCGCCGCGCTCGTGGGGGCGACCCTCGGCGGGGAGGTCGAGGACGGCTTCGGGATCGCCTGTCACACGGCGACGGGCGGGAACCCGCTGCTGTGCGTCGCGATGGCGGACGAGCTGGCTCGTCGCGAGGTCCGCGGCACCGTGGACGACTGCGCGGCGGCACTCTGGACGGGGGCGGTCGGCGTCGCCGGGACGGTCCGCCACCGCATCGCGCGCTGCGGCCCGGCGGCGACGGCCCTGGCGCGGGCGGTCGCGATCCTCGGGCCGGCGGCCACGTACGCGCGGGCGCGCGGGCTCGCCGAGCTCCCCGAGGCGGACCGGGCGGTCGAGGCGCTCGTCGCCGAGGGCGTCCTGGAGGACCACCGGCCGCTGGCGTTCACCCATCCGATCGTGCGCGCGGCGGTGCTCGAGGATCTGGCGCCGGGCGCGCAGGCCCGCTGGCACGCGCGGGCGGCCCGGCTCGTCGCCGACGAGGGGCTGCCGGAGCAGGCGGCCCACCACCTTCGCTTCGCCGAACCGCTCGCCGACCCGGCGGCGGTCGCGGTGCTGCGCTCCGCGGCCGCGACCGCGCTCGGTCGCGGAGCGGCCGAGGTCGCGGTCACGTACCTGACCCGGGCGCTGCAGGAGCCCCCGCCCGCGCCGGACCGTGCGCGCGTCTTGCTCGACCTGGCGGTGGCCGAGATGCACACCGGCGGCCGCGGGGCCGTCGCCCACCTGGAGGAGGCCCGGGCGCTGAGCCCGGAGCCGGCGCTGCGCCTGGAGATCGCCGCCACGCTGGCCGACGCGCAGATCTGGACGGGCCGCTGGCAGGACGCGGTCGCCACCCTGGAGGACGGGATCGACGCCGCGGGCGCGGAGCCCGGAGTGGTCGCGCTGCACGGGCGGCTGCTGCTCGCCGCGATCGGCTCGGCGTCCGCCCGGAAGCTCACCGTGGGCCGCCTCGCGGCCCTGCGCGCCCGCGAGACGTTCGCCCCGCAGGACCCCACGGCGGCGTTCCTCGCCGTCGAGCTGGCGATGGCCAGCGGGCCGGCGCAGCGCGTCGTCACGCTCGTGGAGGGCGCGCTGCCGGCCGCCGTGCCGCCCGGCGGGTCCGTCGAGTTCCACGCCGAGCTCCTCGCCATGGCGCTCGTCCTGGCCGACGAGCGGGACACGGCGCTGCGCGTGTTCGACGCGGCGCTGAGCCAGGCGCGGGAGGAGGGGCGGGAGTCGGCCGCGGCCCGCGTCCGGGCGCTGCGTGCCTGGGCGGGACTGCGCTTCGGCCGGCCCGCAGAGGCCCAGGCCGACGCCCGGGCTGCCGTCGACGTCGACGACGCCCCGCTCGTCATCGCCGCCTCCTACTCACTGGCCGTCGGGACGCTGATCGGCGCCACCCTGGAGGTCGAGGGCCCGGCCGCCGCCCGGCGCGTGGCGGACGCGTTCGCGGGCGTCGCCGCCGACCCGGACGTGATCGGCGAGCAGTCGCTCCCGCTGGCCCGCGCGGCGCTGGCCCTCGCGGAGATGCAGCCGCAGGCCGCGCTCGACGCGCTGGAGACCCCGCGGCGGTGGGAGGAGGCGTGGGGAGGGACGTCGGTGACGGGCGTGCCGTGGCGTCCGCTGGCCGTCCGGGCGCACCTGCTGCTGGGCGATCGCGACGCGGCCGCCGCCCGGGCCGCGGAGCAGTGCGCGCTGGCCGAGGAGTTCGGGGCCGCCAGCGTCCGCGGCAGCGCCCTGCACGCCGCCGCGCTGGTCGACCGGGACGTGGCGCGGCTGGAGGAGGCGATCGTCCTGCTGCGCGCGGCGCCGGCCCGCACGGCCCTGGTGCAGGCGCTGATCGACCTGGGCGCGATGCTGCGCGGCGCGCATCAGCCGGCGCGGGCGCGGGTGCCGCTGCGCGAGGCGCTCGACCTGGCCGATCGCGCCGGCGCCGCCGCGCTCGCCGACCGGGCGCGGGACGAGCTGCGCGCCGCGGGCGGCCGGCTGGGGCGCGCCCACGTGAGCGGGTTCGACGCGTTGACACCGGCCGAGGTGCGGGCCTGCCGTCTCGCCGCCGAGGGCCTCACCAACGGCCAGATCGCCGAGACGAGCTTCCTCTCCGTGCGCACCGTCGAGATGCACCTGTCGAACGCGTACCGCAAGCTCGGGATCGCCGGGCGCGCGGACCTGGCCGCCACGGCCGGCACGTGGGCGGACGACCCGGCCTGAGGCCTTCCCGCCGCTAACTACCGTGGTCGACCCCGTATCGGCGCGGGGACCGGTGCTCTTCCCTCTGGAGCATGCGTACTTCGACCCGGCCGCGGCCCATCCGCGCCCTGCCTCCCGTCCTGGCGATCCTCGTCCTGCTCGGCCTCGCCGCCCCAGCCGCGCCGGCGGCGCCGGCCTGGCTCGCGCCGGCCACCCTCTCCGCGGCCGGCCAGCACGCGAGCGCCCCGCAGATCGCGCTGGACGGTGACGGGAACGCCGTGGCGGTCTGGCACCGCTTCGACGGCACCCACACGATCGTCCAGTCGGCGGTGCGGCCGGCCGGCGGGGCGTGGCAGCCGCCGGTCGCCCTCTCCGCGCCCGGCGCCGACGCGGTCGACCCGCAGGTGGCGTTCGACGGGGCCGGCGACGCCTTCGCGGTCTGGACGAGGAGCGACGGCACGAACCAGATCGCGCAGGCCGCGGTCCGGCCGGCGGGCGGGGCGTGGCAGTCCCCGGTCGCGCTGTCGGGGGCCGGGCAGGACGCCGCCTACCCGCAGGTCGTGGCGGACGAGGCGGGCAACGCCGTGGCGGTCTGGACGCGCGCCGGCTTCGGCGAGGAGTCACGGGTCCAGGCCGCGGTCCGGCCGGCCGGCGGCGCGTGGCAGGCTCCCGCGTCGCTCTCGGCCGCGGGCGAGGACGCGTACGACGCGCAGGTGGCGATCGATCCCCACGGCAAGGCGGTGGCCGTCTGGGATCGCTTCGACGGCGCCAACCAGATCGTCCAGGCGGCGTCCCGTGCTGCGGGCGGGTCGTGGCAGGCCCCGGTCTCGCTCTCGGCTCCCGGGCAGAACGCGACCCACCCGCAGGTGGCGGTCGACGGCCAGGGCGCCGCCGTCGTCGTCTGGCAGCGCAACGACGGCGTCAACTCGATCGTCCAGGCGGCCGTGCGGCCGGTGGGCGGGAGCTGGCCGTCCACGGCGGCGAACGTCTCCGCCGCCCTCGAGAACGCGGAGGCCGCGCAGGTGGCGGTCGACACGGCGGGGAACGCGGTCGCGGTGTGGCAGCGCTTCGGCGGGGCCGACACGGTGGTGCAGGCGGCGTCCCGGCCCGTGGGGGGCACGTGGCAGGCGCCGGTCTCGCTGTCGGCGACCGGGCAGGAGGCGGAGGCTCCGCAGGTGACGATCGACGGCCACGGAGACGCTGTCGCGGTGTGGGATCGCTCCGCCGGGGCGCGCACGATCGTGCAGGCGGCATGGCGGCCCGCCGGTGGTGCGTGGCCGTCGACGCCGGACGACCTCTCGGACGCCGGGCAGTCCGCGACCGACGCGCAGGTGGCGGTCGGCGGGCCGGGCGACGCGGTGGCCACCTGGGTGCGTGGCGACGGCGCGCACCTGCGCGTGCAGGCCTCCGGGTACGACGCGGGCGGGCCGTCAGACCCGGCGCCGGATCCCGAACCCGCGCCGGATCCCGGTCCGGCACCGGATCCCGAACCGGAGCCCGCGCCCGCCCCGACGACGCCCACGACCCCGTCGGACGGGCCCCAGGACGTGCCGCTCCCGCCGAGCGTCGCGCCGGTGATCACGCGGCTCGGCCAGTCCCACGACGTCTGGCGGCTCGACCCGAAGCGCGGGTCGAACACGGCCGCGTCGAAGGTCCCGGTCGGCACGACGATCTCGTTCCGCCTGAACCAGGTCGCGCGCGTCACGGCGACGTTCACGCAGCGGGAGCGCGGGCGCCAGACCGGCCGGACGTGCGCGGCCCCCACGGCCAGGAACCGCCGGGGCCGTCCGTGCACCCGCACGGTCACGGCGGGGACGCTGGCGCTGGCGGGCCGCAGCGGGAAGAACACGCTCGTCTTCCACGGTCGCGTCTCGCGCGTCAGGACGCTGAAGCCGGGGCGCTACACGGTGACGCTCGGGGCGATCAACGCCGCCGGGCAGCGCTCCACGCCGAAGGCGCTGACGTTCACGATCGCGCGGGGCTGATCGGCGTGGAGCGTGTCCACCCCGTACGGGCTCCGGTCCTTAATCACCGTGGCGTCCCCCGTGTCGCCGCGGGGAGGGGCCCGGTTGCATGATCCGCATGCTCCGTCATCCACTGGCCCTCGCCGGCCGCACCCTCCCACTCGCCCTCACGATCCTCGGTCTCGCCGCCGCGCCCGCCGCGCACGCGGCGCCGACCTGGCTGGGGCCCTCGACCCTCTCGGCGGCGGGCCAGCCCGTCGAGTCGCCGCACGTCGCGTCATCCTCCACGGGGGACGCGGTCGCGGTGTGGAAGCGCACCAACGGCACGAACCAGATCGTGCAGGTCGCGTCCCGGCCGGCCGGCGGCGCCTGGTCGCCGCCCGCCTCGCTGTCGACCGCCGGGCAGGACGCGACGTCCCCGCGCGCCGCGACCGACGCGTCGGGTGTCGCCGTCGCGGTCTGGAGCCGCTTCAACGGGGTCCATCAGGTCATCCAGGCCGCGGTCCGCCCGCCCGGTGGGGCGTGGCCGGCCATCGTGGACACGCCCTCCACCGGCGACGCGTACGACCCGGAGGTCGCGCTCGACGGGCAGGGCAACGCACTGGCGGTGTGGCGCTGCACCAGCGGCGGCCCCGACTCGATCGTGCAGGTCTCGTACCGGCCGGCCGGCGGGATGTGGCAGTCGCCGGTCTCCCTGTCGGCCCTGGGCCAGGACGCGTACGACCCGCACGTCGCGCTCGACGGCGCGGGCAACGCACTGGTGGTGTGGGACCGCTTCGACGGCACCCGCCAGGTCGTGCAGGCGGCGTTCCGCCCCACGGGCGGCGCGTGGCAGGCGCCGGTCGCCGTCTCGGGCGGCGGGGTGAACGCCCAGCATCCGCAGGTGGCGTTCGACGGGCTCGGCAACGCGGTCGTGGCCTTCGACCGCGACGGCACCAGCTCTCGCGTCCAGGTGGCGGTGCGCAGCGCGGCCGGGGCGTGGCAGGTCCCCGTCTTCCTGTCCGCCGCGGGCTCCGCGGCGACCGACCAGCAGGTGGCGGCCGATCCTCAGGGCAACCTCGTGGTCGCCTGGGACCGTGACGCCGGGGCCCACTGGGTCGCCGAGGTGGCCGCGCGGCCGGCGGGCGGGAACTGGCAGGCGCCGGTCACGCTCTCCGACCCCAGCGCCACCGCGGACGACGTGCAGGTGGGCATCGACGCGCAGGGCACCGCGATCGCGATGTGGGGCTGGGGCATGGCCGCCGCCGTGCAGTCCTCGGTGCGGCCACTCGGCGGGGCGTGGAGCGCTCCGACCGTGGTGGCGCCCGCGAGCGGCAGCGCGGACGGCGTCCGGCTGGCGGTCGACGCGCAGGGCGACGCGGTCGCGGCCTGGCAGCGCTCCGACGGCACCCACGCTCGCATGCAGGTGGCCGGTTACGACGCGGCCGGCCCGCAGGCGCGCGCGTTCTCCGCCCCGACCACCGCGGCGATCGGCGTGCCCGCGACGTTCTCGGTCTCCCCGCTGGACGTGTGGTCGGCGCTCGGGTCCACGGCCTGGACGTTCGGTGACGGCGCGGCCGGCGGCGGCACGACCGTCACGCACGCGTACGCGGCCGCCGGCACCTACCCCGTGACGATGACGAGCACCGACGCCCTCGGCAACACCACGACGAAGACCGTGTCCGTGGTCGTCCCGGCCGCCGGTGGCGGAGGGAGCGACGGCGGCGGCGGAGACGACGGGGGCGGCGGTGACGGCGGCTCGGGCGGTAACGGTGGCGGTGGCGGTGGGGACGGGACCCCGCGCGACACCATCAAGCCGAAGGTGTCGCTGACCACGCCGGCCTGCCGGAAGGGCAGCTCCAAGCGCGCGTGCACGGCCCTACGGGCCAGGGCGACGAGCTGGCGCACCCTGCGGGGCACGGCCTCCGACGCCGGCGGGTCCGGCGTGGCCCGGGTCGAGGTCGCCGCCGCGCGGAAGGTCGGCCGCAAGCTCTACGTCTCCGACGGCAGGCGCTTCGCCGCCGGCACCACCAAGGCGTTCCAGACCGCGTACCGGCCGGCCGCCCTCAAGGGGTCGAGCTGGTCGCTGAAGCTCCCCAAGCTGCCCCGGGGGACGTACCTGCTGCGCATCCGCACGACCGACCGGGCCGGCAACGCCTCGGCCGTCGTGACCAAGACCCTGAAGCTGCGATGAGCGTCGAACGACGCCGGAGAGGACGGACACCATGTTGAACCGCGTGAAGCGAGGCCTCGATGCGCTGCCCGGCACCGGGGAGGGCGGCACGGGCGGCCTGGTCGACCGCTACCAGGCGTTCTCGGCGCGCACCACGTGCTGGGCGAAGGTGCTCGGCTACGCGCCCGGCCACCTGCGCCGGACGTTCGTGCGGCTGGAGGTCCACGACGACGAGAAGGTCTACGAGGCCAGCACCGTCACCCGGATCCCCCGGGGCGAGAGGCTCGAGTTGGGCGCGCACGTCGCGCTCGTCCCCCGGCGGCAGCTCACGCGGTCCGACGCCTGGTGGCGGCTGCCCGGCGAGGTCGTCCGGGAGGAGGCGGCGTGGGAGGCGTCCTGGGCGTTCACGCCGTGGTGGTGGCCCGGCGGCGCCCGCGCCGACCGCGAGCCCCGGTGGGGCAGCAGCCGGCGTGCCGACTGGAAGATCCACTGGGGCGCGGAGCCGGCCTACGGCGTCGTGCGCCCGACGCAGGAGCAGATGCAGGAGGAGATCCTGGGCGCGATGGCCGGCGATCTCCCGGATGCGTACGTGGAGATCGAGCGCCTGCGCGCCGAGGGGAAGGTGTCGGACGGTGAGATGGAGCGCGTCACCGGATACCTGACGGGAGCAACGTCCCTGGACGAGCTGCACGCCTCCGGCGGGATGACCGACGCCGCTCACGCGCAGGCGAGCGCCGTGCGCGCCCAGGCGCTGGGCCAGCTCGAGGCCCTCCGCGAGGCCGGCGTCCTCACCGAGGAGCAATACCGGATGAACGTCGCGCGGCTGCCGTAGCGAGGAGCGCCAGGATCCGGCTGACGGACTCCGGCACGGTCTCGGTCTCGGTCGCGAGGCGCAGATCGGGGGTCAGCGGCTCCTCGTACGGGTCGTCGACGCCGCTGAAGCCCGCGAGGGCCCCGCGTCGCGCCGCGGCCCAGTGGCCCTTGACGTCACGTCCCGCGCACGTCTCGGCGGACGCGTGGACGTGCACCTCCAGCAGTGCCGGGCCGAGGATCTCGCGGGCGACGGCGCGGCAGTCCCGGTACGGGGAGATGGTGGAGACGATCGCCACGTGTCCGGGCGCCTGCCGCTCGGCCGCGAGCGAGGCCGTCCGGCGGGCCATCTCCAGGCGATCCTCGCGGCCGAATCCCAGGTCCGCGCAGCAGCCGGTTCTCAGCGCGTCGCCGTCCAGCACGGTGAACCGGTGGGGCGCGGTCGCCTCCAGGGCCCAGGCGAGCGTCGTCTTGCCCGAGCAGGGCAACCCGGTGAGCCAGATCACGTGCCAGGGCTGGACGGCGTGGTGCATGAAGGCACGTAACCTGTCAGGAAAGGGGCCTCCGATGCAAGCGGTGACAGCAGAAACGCTGTCAAACTCATGAGCGTCTCGAAAGATCTCCATCTGGGCGCGGCGGTGGTAGAGAATGACGGCATATGCGCAGCGTGAGGGAGGGACGGACCGGGACGGACGACGACGCCCTGGTGCCGGTGGCCAGCTGGTCCCGCGTCCTGCCCACCCGGACGCGGCTCCTCGCCTACGACCCGCACGAGGAGGCGCCGCTCGCGCGCGTTCCCGTCCCGTTCGTGCCCCGCGGGGCGGGCCGCAGCTTCAGCGACGTCGCCTACGTCTCCGGGGGCACGACGCTCACGTCCGACCAGCTGCGGCGGGTGGTGGCCTTCGACCCCGTGCTCGGCACGGTGGAGTGCGAGAGCGGCGTGTCCCTGGGGGCCCTGCACACCGCGGTCGCACCGCACGGCTGGGGGCTGGCGGTCCACGGCGGCACGCGCTGGGCGACGGTCGGCGGGGCGATCGGCAACGACATCCACGGCAAGGACCATCCGAGTCGCGGCAGCTTCGGGGCACACGTCCTCGGCCTGACGCTGCTTGCCGCCGGCGGCGAGCTGCTGGAGGTCTCGCCGACCGAGCACGCGCCGCTGTTCGGCGCGACGGTCGGTGGACTCGGGCTCACCGGCCTGATCGTCCGCGCGCGCTTGGCGCTCGCCCGCGCTCCCTCCCAGACGGTGCGGGTGCGCGCCGAGCCGTTCTCGGGGCTGACCCAGATGCGGGAGCGCTTCGCCGCCTCGGACGACCTGTACCAGTTCGTGTCGCTGACCGCGGCGGGCGGCCGGCTGCGGGGCCTGCACTACCGCGCCGACTTCGTCGACGGGACGCCGCGCCGCGTGCGCGAGCCCCGGACCAGCTCGCTGCGCTGCCTCCAGGTCGCGCCGCCGGCGCTGACCCGCGGCCTCACCCGCCTGCATCACGGGATGCACGCGACGCTCGACCGCAGGATGCACGTCCTCGACGTCAACTTCTGGTCGGACCGCTACGACGTGCGGCGCCATCTGCTCGGGGTGCGCGGCTACCACGAGTACCAGCTCGTGCTGCCCGAGGAGCACCTCGAAGAGGGGCTGGAGGCCTTCTACGGCGCGGCGACGGGACCGCTGGAGCCCCAGTTCGGCGTGATCAAGCGCTTCGCTTCGCAGCGGTCGCCCGGGCTGCTGTCGTTCCCTCGCCGCGGCTACACGTTCAACGCGCAGCTGCGGGACTGTCCCGAGACCACGCGCTTCCTGCGCGCGTTCACCGACCGGTTGATCGCGCTCGGTGGGTGCGTCTACCTGGCCAAGGACTCCTGCGCGTCGGCGGAGCAGGTCGAGCGCATGTACCCGGAGCTCGAGCGCTGGCGGGGGATCGCCCGGGCCGTCGATCCGGCGGGGGCGATCCAGTCGGACCTCTCCCGGCGGCTGCGGCTCAAGCCCTGGTGAAGAAGGCCCGCACGCCGTCGGCGACGCGCTCGGCGGCGTTCGCCGTCATCCGGGGGTGACAGGGCAGGCGCAGGGTCACGGCCTCGGCCCGAGCGGCACGCGGGCAGTCCGCGGCGTGCGCGGCGAACTGCTCCAGGCGCGAGCAGTCCAGGAACTCGCGTGGCGTCGCGATCACGCCTCGCCCGCGCAGGAACGCGCTCAGCGCACCGGGATCGGGGACGCGGATGCCGAGGTAGGCGCCGTTCGCGCGCCCATGGGCGTCGTCGTCGTAGAAGCCGACGGCGTCGAGGTCGCGCAGCGCGGCACGGAGCTGGTCGCGGAGGTCGCGGCGGGTCGCCACGTTGGCGTCGAGCCGGGTGAGCTGGCGCTCCAGCATCGGCCGCATGAAGTCCTGGAACGGCCCGCGATCCTCGACGGCGAAGCGGTAGCCCGGATCGTTGCGCGCCGCCGCGAAGCGATGCTCGAGCCCGGCCGACGCGACGGCTCGCGGCAGCGTGCCGGCCAGGGCGCGCCGCCGCGTGGGGCGGTGGCCGAGCGGCGGGGTCGGCGGGGCTCCCGGCGGCAGGGCGAGCATGCCGCCGCCGAAGCAGTTGACGATCTTCTGGATGCCGAAGCTGAAGAGCGCTCCGTCCCCGTGCTGGCCGACCTGCCGTCCGGCCTCGTCCACGGTGCCGATCGCGTGGGCCGCGTCCTCGAACAGGAGCAGCTCCCCGGCCGCGGCCTGCGTGCGCAGGGCGGGCAGGTCCGCGGGTTGGCCGAACATGTGCGTGACGACGATCAGCCGCGTGCGCGGCGTCGTCCGCGCCGCGACCCGCTCCGGATCGAGGCAGAGCGTGTGCGGCTCGATGTCGGCGAAGACCGGCGCGAGCCCCCACTGGCGCAGGATCGCGACGACGACGTGGAAGTTGTAGCCCGCGACGATCACCTCGTCGCCGCGCCGCAGGCGGTCGCGGTGGCGCTGCAGGAACCACCACAGCGCGTGCCGGCCGGTCGGGGTCGGCAGCAGCGTCCGGTCCAGACGCGCCCGCCAGAGCGCCTCCAGCGACTGGCCTCGCGCCCGCCGCCCGGCCCGCGGCGCGGCGACGTAGGGGAGGTAGTCGCCGGGCCCCAGCCCCGCGCTGTGGACGGGGATCCGGCGGGCGCTCAGGTGTCCCATGCGTAGCCCTCGAAGAACGGGAACGCCGCCATCTCGGTGGCCACGCGCTCGATCTGGGCGGTTGACCAGGTGCGCTCCGTCCGGCTGCGGTGCGGGGAGCGGTAGAGCATCTCGGTGCTGTGCCGCAGGTGCGCGGGATCCCGGGCGAGGCCGAGTGCGTCGCACAGGCGGGGCACCACCGCCTCGGGACGCTCCAGCAGCTCCTCGTGGCGGATCTCGATGAGCGGCTCGGGGCGCTGGGCCGCGACCGCCGCGACGGCGCGGGCGAGCGCGAAGTAGGCGTCGATCGTCGGGTCGAGCTCCGCCATCCGCCGGATCGCCCAGGTGGTGATGTTGTCGTACGGGTTGCGCACCACGTGCAGGAGCGGGACCCGCACCCCGAAGCGACGCTCGTAGCCCTGCAGGGGGGAGAGGTCGCGCCCCAGCCGCTCGGTGGTCAGCCGGCCCTCCTGGGCTGCCACGAGGCGCAGCGTGCGGAAGCTCCCGTGCGGGGCGCCGGGCACCGCGTACGAGTAGCCCGTCAGCCGCCGCCCGGAGCGGGCGTAGCGCCGCGAGTTGCGCACGATCATGTGGGCGAGCATCGGCGGGGACCATCCGCGCTCCACGTAGGCGAGCGCGTCGAAGCGGTGGGCGACGACGGCGTCGGGGTGGGCGTCCAGGATCGAGCCGACGGCGCTGTGGCCGCTGCGGGGGTAGCCGACGAACAGGCACAGTGCGGGCGGCCCGCCGTGCACGTAGCGGCCGCTGCGGCGCCGGGCGGCGATCGCGTCCAGGCGCGAGGCCGCCGCCTCGCGGGCCAGCAGCCAGCTGCCGTTGTCCAGCGCCGAGAGGCGTACGCGTTCGCTCACGGCGCCGCCTCCTCGACGATCGGGTGCCACAGCGGCGCGCAGCTCCAGCGGGAGGCACCCTCGACGAACGCGGCCGCCGCCGCCGCGGCGACGGGCGGGCAGGCCGCGGCCGCGAGCGCGAGCCACAGGAACGCCGCCCAGTGGTGGAGGTAGAAGCCGTAGCCGGCCGGGCGCACGGCGAGGGTGACGGACACCGCGACGAGCACGAGGACGGCGACCACGACGAGTGGTCGGAGGGTCGGGGCGGTGGCCGCGAGGGTGAGCCCGGCAACGCCGAGGAGACCGACCCGCAGCGCCGCCCAGGCCCGCGGGCCCCAGCCCTCCTGCTGCCAGGCCGAGGCGTCGATCGAGCGCGCCACGCCGCGCGGCAGCTTCTCGGTGTAGGAGAAGTGGGCGCCCACCACGAGGGGAAGGCCGAACCGCAGGGCGCTGGCCGGCTGCCCGTCCAGGACGGGCGGGCTGTCGCCCCACACGAGGAGGAGCGCGGTGCCGGCGGCGAGCACCGCCGCGGCGTCCCGGTGGCCCCCGTGCCGGCCGCGCAGGGGGTCGCCGCGCCGCCGCGTGGTCGCCTTCGCCACGTAGGCGAAGACGGCGAGCAGTGCCAGCTCCCAGACCAGCCAGCGGGCCGCGGTCGCGCCCAGCCCCGCATCGTCCGCCAACCAGCGGGCGGCGGTCGGGCCGGCGAACGCGATCGCGACGAGCGTCCCGCCCCAGACGGCGACCGCCGCCGGCGCCGGGCGCCAGCCGGGCCGGTGGATCGTGCCGCGGTCGGCCGCGGCCTGGGGTGCGGCGTGGGCCGCCCACCAGCGATCGCAGAGCTCGAGGGCCCCGGCGGCGGGGGCGCACGCGGAGCGGGCGGGGCCGGTCATGACGCGGGCCGGAAGGCGGCGTCGACGAGCTTCAGGCGGTCCGTCGTCTCGTCGCGCACGACGTCGAGCAGGTCCACGAGGGCGAAGCCGAGGGCGTCGAGGCGGGCGATCAGCTCGGCGAACCGGTAGCCGCCGACGAAGCGCGGGGCGACGGAGACCTCGGCGACCACCAGCTCCGTCTCCGCGAGCACCGATCGCGCCCCCTCCAGCACCTCCAGCTCGTAACCCTCGGTGTCGATCTTGACCACGAACGGCGGTCGCAGCCCCCGTTCCTCGCGGAGGTGGTCGAGCGTCGTCACCTCGACGGTGCGGGTCTCCAGCGCGTCCCCCGTGGCGGTCAGCGGCGTGCGCGGCAGGAACGAGCTGCGCCAGTGGCGCCGCGGCTCCACCCGCAGGGCTCGCTGCTCCCGCCGCGCCCCCGCGGCGACGACGTGGACCTCGCCGTGCGGCAGGCCGGCCGCGAGCGTGCGCAGGCCGGCGGCTCGCTCGGCCAGCGGCTCGATCAGGACGTGGCGGGCGTCCGGGTAGGCGTCGTAGAGCGCGGGGGTCCCGCTGCCGGCCCCGACGTCCACGACGGTGGCCGGGGCGGCCTCCAGCGCCCGGAGGCCCTCGGGGGTCCAGCGGCTCACGCGGCCTCCCAGCGGTACGTGGTGAGCACCGGACGGTGGTCGGACGGGGCCAGGTCGTCGACGAGGAGGTCGACGGCGTCGCAGCACATCGGGTGCAGGGGCCCGCGGTGCAGCATCCAGTCGGCGACGCTCGGCGGCCGCCGGACGGTCGGGCTCCCCGTGGTGCGGGGCGACCGTCCGAGCACGGCGTGCGCCTCCTGCAGCCCGGCGTCGCCGAGGATGCGGACGGGGGCGAGGAGGTCGTTGAGGTCGCCCATGAACAGCACCGGGAGCGGGGCGGGGGCGAGACGGTCGAGCGCGGCGGCGGTGCGCCGCGCCTCGTCCGGGCGCGGGCTCGGGCCGCCGTCGCGCTCGGCGTCGGCCCCCGGCCACGTGTAGTGGGCGGTGGCCACGAGCAGGGGCGGCCGGCCGCCCGCCCGCCATTCCAGCCGCACCCAGAACAGCCGGCGCAGCAGCCCCGCCTGGCCGATCCACTCGGCCCCGTGCGCGAGCTCGCGGAAGAGGTCGCGCTGCCACAGGATCGTCGACTCGTGCGTCCAGCCCATGAAGGAGTCGTCGACCGTGTCGTGCTCCGGCAGCGCCGCCGTGATGGCCGTGAGCAGCGGCGGCCGGAGCTCCTGGACCGCGAGCACGTCGGGCTGGTGGCCGTCGAGAAATCGGGTCAGCGCGGGCTGCCGGGCGGGCCAGCGGGTCTCGCCCCAGAGGTTCAGGGTGGCGACGACGAAGCGGATCATGTCGTCCGCCGTCGCAGCGCGTCGTCGAGCACCGCCCGCCAGCGGGTGGCGAGCGCCTCCGGGTCGAGCAGGCGCTCCGCGGTGGCCCGCCCGGCCCGCCCCATCGCGGCTCGCTGCTCGGGGTCCAACCGGTCGAAGCGGGCGATCGCGGCGGCGATGTCCGCGGGGGCACGGGGGTCGAACAGCCAGCCGCTCTCGCCGTCGCGGACGAGCGTCGGGACGTCGGAGATCCGGCTGGCCAGGACGGGGCGGCCGCACGCAAGCGCCTCGCAGACGACGTTGGGGAAGCTCTCGACCAGCGAGGGCAGGCAGACGACGTCGGCGTCGCGGTAGAGGGGGACGATGTCGTCGGTCGGCGGGTGCAGCCGGAACCAGGACGCGCGGTCTCCCTGGGCGAGGGCGTCGAGGAAGGCGAGGTACGGCCCGCTGCGCTCGGTCGGTGCGTCGCCGGAGAAGAACGCGTTGCCGTACCAGTCGACCGTGGCGTCGACCCCGTCGCGGCGCACCTGCTCGACGGCGGCGAGCAGGCCGTCGAAGTTCTTCTCCGGCCGGAAGCGACCGACGGCGAGGATCGAGAGCTGCGGCCGCACGGGCGGGGCGGGGCCGGGGGAGAAGCGGTCGAGGTCCACGCCGTTGGTGATGCGCCGCAGCCGGCCGCCGTGCCGCAGCCGGGGGACCCCGGCGGCGACGTAGCGCTCCAGCGCCGCCGAGTTGACGACGACCGCGTCGGCCAGCAGGTGCATCCCGAGCCGCAGGCGTGCCCAGCCCGCGGCCGGCTCGGTGCGGCCGGTGCGCTCGGAGACCACGACGGCGAAGCGGCGGCGCGGCAGCCCGATGAGCTCCGCCAGCAGGCTGGGTCGCCACAGGAAGGCGACGAGCACGTCGGGCTCGAGCCGCCGGACGGCGCGGCGCAGCGCCGGCAGACCTCGCCACAGGGGCCGCAGCTCGATGGTGGTGACCGGCACGCCGGCGTCCTCGAAGCCCTGGCGGAAGTGCTCGCGGTGCTCGTACGGCTCCAGGTGGTAGGTCACCAGCGACACGCGATCGCCGCCGGCCCGCAGCCGCACGGCGAGCTCGTGCATCTGGCGCTGAGCCCCGCCGGTGGTCAGGGCCTCGATGAGGAAGACGACGTGCCGGCTCACGCGCGCTCCGGTTCCGGCGCGGGCGTCGCGGCGGCCACCAGCCGCCGCTGGAGCCCGGGTGCGTCGGCGGCGGCGAACAGGCGCGGCAGACGCATCCGCGGACTGGTGCGGTCCACCAGCGCGGGGGTGGCGGCGAACGCCAGCTCGTAGCCACAGGCACGCGCCGCCCGTTCGGCGGCCGGAGCGATGTCGGCGCGGCCCCCGTTGGGATATGCGAAGGCGAGGCAGGGGCCGATCCGCTCCTCGATCTCCCACTTGCTGCGCCGCAGCTGCCGCGCGATCTCGGCGGGGGGCTGCGCGTCGTGGAGGATCACGTGCTCGTGTCCGTGCGACCCGATCGCGGTGCCCGTCCGGGCCAGCTCCGCGACCTCCTCCCACGTCAGCGGCGCGTCGTCGTCGCCGGGCGGCACCGGCTCGTCGCCCAGCAGCGCGGCGAGCTGCGCGAGCAGCGCGCGACCGGCGGCCCAGGGGGAGCGCTTGAGCGCGACGGTCACGGCGGCCACCGCGGCACGCCGCTGGGCGTCGCCGGCGAGGGACAGCTCGCCGAGGCCGGGCCCGTCGAGGCGGACCGCCCGCTCACGCGTGCCCCAGAGGGCCGCACGCAGCAGGTCGGTGGGGAGGCGCTCGCCGGTCGCGGCGTTGCGCGTGCAGACGAACGTCGCGAACGGCACGCCCCGGTCGCGCAGCAGCGGTTGCGCGACGGTCAGGACGTTGCGGTAGCCGTCGTCGAAGGTCACGACCCCCTTCGGCGTCCCGAGCGGCCGCCCGGAGCGCAGCAGCTCGGCCAGCCGCGGCAGCGACAGCAGCTCCCGCTCGCGGGCCAGCTGCTCGACCTGGGCGAGGAACGACCCGACGGTGAGCTGGTTCGGCCGGCGCTCGGGGTCGCCGGGCCGCTCGGTCACGCCGTGGAAGCAGACGACCGCGGCGCGGTCGCGAGGCGGGGGCCCGCTCACAGTCCGGTGTCCCCGAGCAGGCTGGTGAGGTACGCGCCGGGCGGGCGCAGCGCGGCGACCTGGTCCCGGGCTCCGCGCAGGCGGCCGGTGGGGGGTGGGGCGGCGTGCTGCTCCGCGCCGAGCGCGCGGAGCCGGGCGCCGAGGTGCGGGTGGAACGGAGGCACGTGCAGCGCCCGGCCGCCCGCGCTCCGCGCTTCGTCACGGGCTCCGCGGCAGAGGACGTCGACGGTGTCGGCGTCGTCGTGCCGGGCCCACAGGTCCCGCAGCACGACCGAGCCGTCGGGGAGCCGCTCGACGATCGCGTGACCGCGCAGCTCGTCTCCGTCGACGGCGCCGATCAGCGTCTTGGCGTGGGGATCGGGGCCGGAGCAGTACCAGGCGAGGGTGCGCGCGTCCCGGCACACGGTCGTGTCGAACCGGTGGCGCTCGGCCTCCCACAGCCGGTCGATCCGGGCACCGTCCCGTGCGGTCAGGCGGCGGGCACGCGGCTCGGGGGGGCTCGCCCCGTCGGCGGGAAGCGCGCTGGCGACGGTGTCGCCCGCCTCGACCGGGACGAAGCGCAGTCGGTCCATCACCCGGCGGGCGTGGGCGTTGGGGGTGGTGAACAGCAGCGGCGCCCGCGTCGACCCCAGCAGGGCGAACAGCAGCTCGAGGCTCTGGCTGCGCGCCGCGGGCAGGACCCGCCAGGTCGTCGCGCCCCACAGCGTCGCGTCGGCCCCACCCAGGCGCGCCGCCATCGGCACGCGGCCGAGGAAGCCGAGGACGGCACCGTCCCCGGCGCGCAGCACCCAGCCGCGCGCATCGCCGGCTCGGAACGCCGGGTTGCGCGCCCACCACAGGGCCAGGCGGGCCGACCAGAACGCCGGGTCGCGCCGCTCGCCGGGGAAGGCGGCCAGGAACGCGGCGAGCTCCGGCTCGTCGCCCGGCGCGACGGGGGTCAGCCGGGCCATGGTCCGGCTCCCTGCGGTCCGCGCATCCGCTTGCCGCGCCACTGGCGGGGCTCCTCGTCGGTCACGCGGATGCGCACCGGCACCTGGTGGCGGGCGAGCCGGGCGTGGCAGTGGCGCCGGACGTTGCGTACGAGGGTCGACGGCTCGGTGCCCTCGACCGGGCGGATCCGGGCGCAGACGACGCTCCCGACGAGGGCGTGGGGCTCGCCGTAGACCTCGACGTCGGCGATCCCCTCCACCTCCTCCACGACGGCCTCGACCTCCTGTGGCCAGACCTTCTCCCCGCCGACGTTGATGAGCTCCGAGGCGCGGCCGAGGATCCGCAGCTCGCCGCCGTCGCGCTCGACCCGGTCGCCGGTGACGAGGAAGCCGTCGGCGGTGAACGGGCTCGGGGCGTCGAGGTAGCCGAGCATCGCCGATGGCGTCCGCAGCTCGAGCATGCCGTCCACCACCCGGTGCGGGATGTCGAGGGCCAGCCACAGCGAGTCGTCGTCGCGGGAGCGCGAGGCGACGATCCCCACCTCGATCAGGCCGTAGGTCTGCTTGAGCGTCACGTCGGGCAGCGCCGCGCGCAGCCGTCGCAGCGTGGCGGCCGACATGGGCTCCGCGCCGTAGGTCACCTGCCGCAGCGAGCCGAGGTCGAACCGCTCGTGTGCGCCGGCGAGCAGCATCAGCCGCAGGAACGTCGGCGACGCGGGGAGGACCTGTGGCCGGTGGCGGGCGACCGCGGCGCAGACGGTGTCCGGGCGCCGGTCGGGGACGACGACGAGCGTGCCCCCCGACGCCAGCGCGTGGAGCATGGTGCTCAGGCCACCCAGGTGGTCGAAGGCCAGCAGCGCGACCATGCGCAGCGGCCGGCGGGGCCGGCGGAAGCGCTCCAGCAGCGCGCCCAGGTCGTGGACGACGTGCTTGGGCCGGCCCGAGCTGCCCGAGGTGCGCAGGACCCAGCCGGGGCGGCGTCCGGCGCGCAGCCGGGCGATCAGGGGATGGGGGTCCGGCCCCGGCGGGCCCGCCGCCCCCGGCGGCGGAGCGGTGAGGGCAGGCGTGCGCCAGCGCTCGTCGGGGTCGAGCACGATCCGGCGCTCGAGGTGGGACCCGAGCGCGCCGGTGGCCTCGGCATCGCGGGGGAGCGGTGCGGCGATCGCGTCGCGGGCGATCAGGGCCAGCAGCAGGGCGTACGTCTCGGGCCCGTGGTCGGACTCGACCGAGACGACCGTCCCGGGCGCGATGCCGAGTGCGTCGAGCCGCGGTCCCCACGCAGCGACCGCCTCGCGCAGCCAGCCGTGCGGCAACGGGCGGTCGTGCCAGACCACGGCCGGTGCGCCGTCGGGGGCGTCGGGGCCCAGCAGGAAGGAGACGTCCATCACGGGCCGCCGAGGTAGATCGTCTGGCCGGTGACCAGCGACGCCCGATCGGAGATCAGGAAGTCGATCGCGTGGGCGACGTCGGCCGCCTCACCGAAGCGGGGCAGGGCGAGCCGGTCGATGACCCGTCGCTGCAGGTTGTCGGGCGGGATGCCCCGCACGAGGTCGGTGGCGACGGGCGGTGGGCCGATCGTGTTGACCGTGATGCCCAGGCCCGCCCACTCACGGGCCAGCACGCCGCTCAACGCCTCGACCGCGGCCTTGGACGCGACGTACGCGGACTCGCCCTCGAGCTTGAGCGGCACGGCGATCGTCGAGAAGTTCACGATCCGCCCCCAGCGGCGCACCCGCATCAGCTTCGCCCCTTCGCGGGCGACGAGGAACGTGCCGACCACGTTGGTGCGCAGGATCGCCTCCAGCGTGGCCACGGGGGTGGTCTGGGCCAGGTTCATCGAGGCGATGCCGGCGTTGTTGACGAGCACGTCCAGGCGTCCTCGCTCCCGCCGGATCTGCGCGAAGAGCCCTCGGACCGCGGTCTCGTCGGCCACGTCGAGGGTGAGGTGCCGGTAACGCTCGTGCTCGAAGTCGCTCTCCTGACGGCTGCACCCGTAGGTCCACCATCCGTGCTCGGCGAAGCGCTCGACGAGGTGGCGCCCGATCCCCTTGCGGCTTCCCGTGACGACCACGACGCGTTCGGTCATCGGTCCCGCACGGGCAGCTCGCCGGCGAGGGTGGTGGCGAACGCGGCGAGCGCACCGATCGTCCGGAACGGGCTGCGGCGCTGCGACAGCGCCCGCTCGCTGGCCAGCACGATCGAGAGGTCGAAGCGGTCCTCGAGCTGCGCCTCGACCTCCGCGACGAGCTCGACGAGCTCCAGCGAGTCGAGCTGCCCGTCCGCGCCGAACAGGACGGTCCCGAGCTCGGGGGAGAGGGCGTCCTGCGGTGCACGGTGCTCGTTGACGGTCGTCACCGCCGCCTGGATCGCCGCCAGCACCCGAGGGTCGAGCGCGGACGGTTCCACGACGGGGTGACCGGGGTTGTCCATGGCCATGGGTGTGTGCAACGTATCCGAGCTGTCAAGGAGGTGTTGTATGAGGCAGACATCCCGTGTTGCGCTTGTCAAATGACGGTGTTTGTGAGAGTGTCGGCGCAATGGCGCCCGACAGCGATTCCCGAGGTGGCAGCGCCACCCCCGGAGCGCTCAGGGTGGACCTGATCGGCGGCTTCCGGCTGACGCGCGACGGCGCTCCGGTGCGGCTTCCGCCGGCCGCGCAGCGGCTCGTCGCGTTCCTGGCGCTGCAGCCGCGGGCCCTGCCCCGCCGGCGCGTCGCGTTCACCATCTGGCCGGACGTGACGGAGGCGCACGCGTACGGCAGCCTGCGGTCGACCCTGTGGCGGCTGCGCCGCGCCGGCGGGGGCGTCGTGTCCGCGCGCGACGAGCTGCTCGAGCTCGACCCCGCGGTCGGCGTCGACGTGCGCGACGCGGTCGGCCTGGCCGACCGCATCCTCGCCGGGGAGGGCATCGAGACCGACGGTCACGGGCTCTCGTCCGGGCCACTGGTCGGGAGCCTGCTGCCCGACTGGTACGACGACTGGGTCCTGGCCGAGCGCGAGCGCCTCGACGAGCTCCAGGTCCACTCGCTCGAGGCGCTGTCGGCGCACAACCTGTCGGCGGGGCGGTTGGGGCCGGCGGTCGCGGCCGGGCTCGCCGCCGTCCGGGCCGAGCCGCTGCGCGAGAGCACCCACCGCGCGCTGATCCGCGCCTACATCGCCGACGGCAACACCGCGCAGGCCCTCGCGCACTACCGGCACTTCGTGCGCCGGCTCAACGACCAGACCGGCCTGCGGCCCTCGTGGCAGATGGACGAGCTCGTCGCGCGGCTCGCCGGCCAGAGCGGTGACGCTCCGGTGACGGTGCGGTGACGGCCGCTCGCCGAGAGTCGCGGCGCAAGGTGCAACCTGACCATGGGCTACGTCTACGTCTTCAACGCGTCGATCCAACCAGTGCGGCTGAACGTCGCCGGCGTGACGAGCAGCACGATCACCGGTGCGCCGCTGCCGTCCCAGAGCCCGACGCCCTATCGCCCGTTCGAGATCCAGATCCAGCGCGTCACCGCGCCGGTGCCCGGCATCGCGTTCACCGACGGGCAGTCCAACGACGTGATCGTCCAGATGCAGGGCCGCCAGTCGTCCGTCGTCCAGGTGCCGATCCCCGGTCCGAGCGAGAGCACGGAGGACCTGTGGCTCTACGTCACCTACCAGCTTCTCCTCCTGCTCAGCACGGAGGGGAAGGTCCGGACCCAGGTGCCCGTCGACTGGGGCACCGCCACCACCACACCACCATCGACTGAAAGGTCGTGAGACGCAGGATGAGCTACGGATCCGTCTACATCTTCAACCTCTACAACGACGTCGCCTCGCTGAAGCAGCTCAACGGGCAGGGCTCGGTCGGCTCGATCCCCGCGCCCGTCAAGGGCACCACGGCTCCGTTCTGGGCGCCGCAGCAGGTCGTCGTCGGCCGCACGAACCTGACGCTCGACCAGCTCGACGACCCGCTGTTCGTCAACGCGCACAGCGACAACGAGTTCAACACGCTGACCGTCAACTACGGCGGCCAGTCCTGGAACGCGAAGATCCAGATCCCCAACCCGCCGAACCCGCGGCTGGAGACCGACCTCTGGCTGTATCTGGCCTACCAGCAGGGGTTCCTGTTCGACGCCGTCACCGGTGCGCTCGTCCCGCAACCCACGGGGCCCGCGATCTCCTTCGTCCGGGTCGACTGAGTCCCGGTCGCCGGCCGTGAGCGCGCTCCGCTTCACGCCCGTCTCCGACGGCCTCTACGAGGCGGCCGGAGACGGGTCGCCGGTGACGTCGGTCTACTGGGTGCTGCTCGACGGGACCCCACCGGCCGGCGACCTCGACCCGGCGACGACCTGGTCGAGCTGGTCCGGGTGCTACACCTTCGTCCCCAGCGGCCGGCCGATCGCCGATCCGGCCGGCTTCGTTCGCGCGATCACCGCGCTGATCGGCGTGCAGAGCAACGCTCGGGCGCTGGCGTGGGTGACGGATCCCGCGACGGTCGCGACGACGGCGATCACCGTCAAGGGCGTGATCGGCGCCACGCCCGGCGAGGCGCAGACGGCGGGCGACCTGAACGTGCCCTTCGGCAACGTGACGTTCACGGCGACCAAGGGCTCGACGCTGGCCTACGACCCGTCGCCCGTGGCCGCGCCGGGGATGCCGTCGATCACGATCGCCTCGACGTCGTCGGGCGGCGTCGTCGGCCTGGCCCGGGACGGGGGGTCGACCAACCTCGCCGCCCCCGCGGCGGGCGCCGCCGTCCCGCTGGGCGGCGCCGCGGCCGGCGCCTACGCGTTCGGCGCCTCCTGGGACCGGGGCGATCTCTACACCTTCTTCGCCGACGACCCGACCGCGTGGGACACCCCTCCCGGCAACGAGGTGCGCTACTTCCACGGGCCGCAGGGCGCGGAGCAGGCGCTGCGCTACCCGGTGTTCCTCGGGCAGACGCCGAGCCAGGATCCGGCCCAGCTGCTCGCGCTCGCGGTGACGCTGGACCCGTTCGCCCCGTTCGACGCGGGCCGGACGTGGCTGGGTCTCGACGTCGCGGCGTTCGGCGGGGCCGGCCCGGTGCTCCCGACGTGCACCTCGCTCGCCGCGACGGACGGTGCCACCGTCGAGCTGATCCCGCAGGGCGGCGCCGGATTCGCGCTCGGACGGCGGCCGCGCGGGGTGAGCACCGAGGAGGCCGACGCGTACGCCTACCTGACGCCGACCGGCACCTTCGACGTCAAGCCGATCAAGGGCGGGTCGCCGATCCGCCACCTCATGGGCGGGCTGGCCGGCACCGAGTACCTGCTCCTGGCCCCTGGGGCGACGGTCACGTTCGTGCCCCAGCACGCCGCGTACGCCCCGGCGTTCACCACGCCGACGCCGCCGGGGACCGCGGACCCGTGTCACCCGACGGGCGGTGACGAGCCGGTCGTCCCCGGCAGCCTGCTCGACACCGGATACACCACCGCGTGGCTGCGCGTCGACCCGCCCGCCGCACCCACCGCGACCGTCGATCGCGGCTACGCCATGCAGCCGGCCTCCTCGGTCTACTACGGCTCCGCCGACGCGTCCGGGTACGCCTACCCGCTCGCCCAGGGCTGCCGCGTGTCACGGCTGGTCGACCCCGCCGCACCGCAGGTCCCGGTGGCCGTGCCGCTGGCGCCGTACGGTCAGGTCTGGGCGACCGGCGCCACGACGCTCCCGGCGGCACCGGTGCTGAAGGCGTTCGAGTCCCAGATCATCGCCGCGACCCGTCTGACCACGGCGCCCAAGGATCCGGTCGACGGGCCGGTGGTCTTCGAGACCCTGTCCCACGAGCCGGTCGCCGGTGGGGCGGTGATGACGGCGGACGGCCTGCTCGCGTCGCTCAACGACACGCCCTCGGGCCGGCCGGGGACGTTCGCGGGGATCCAGCTGGCCAAGAGCCCGAACGCGGTGCCGCTGCCCGGGGCCGCCGAGCTGGCGTTCACCGGCACGCCGGTCATGGCGCCGGACCTGTCGTACGCGCTGCTCGACGACAACCTCTTCATGGTCGCCACCGACGCCGACGCGCTGGGCGGCGCGCACAAGGGCTTCGCGAACGTCATCCAGATGGGGGAGTGGACCTTCCGGCTCGACGTGGCCTACTCGCCCGACCAGGCGACGAGACCGACGACGATGATGGTCTTCAAGTTCACGACCGCCTACAGCGTCGTGGATCTCGTCGCCAACACCGCGTACTGGCAGGACTGGGCGACGTTCATCGGCCCGGACACGGCCAGGGTCAAGGACGTGCAGCGGCAGCTCAACGCGCTGCTCTGCCAGGCCAAGCCGGACGGCACGAACGACCTCTTCTCGGACTTCTGGGCGAAGGTCAGCGATCCCGCCTGGACCGGCATCCTCGCGATGGACTGCGGCCTCGACGCCGCCGACCTGCCGATCGACCTCCAGGACCTGCTCGGCGGGATCTCCGGGCAGCTCCGCGCCCACCACTTCGGGGTCACCGTCAACCGCGTCAAGGGCGCGGACAGCAGCAGCTGGGAGATGGACACCAGCTCGATGTTCGCGCTGATCCACTACGAGAAGGACTACGTGGCTCCGGCGGCCGGGGCGTTCGCGTTCCAGGTGCTGCGGCTCAACGTCCAGTTCGAGAACTCGGTCCAGACGCGCTTCGACTCGCGCATCGCCGTCACGATCCCCACGCTCTTCTCGACCGAGGTGGAGCTGCCGCGCTCCGCCGACCCGAACGTCCCGGCGGGCTTCAACGTGATCGAGATCGACGGCGTCTACCAGACCCACGGGGACTCCGGCACGGTCGTGTTCGACACCAAGCAGGCGCAGGCGTTCTCGTTCGACACCGCCACCGCCGGCTTCCGTGTGCTCGACGAGGTCTACGTCACCGACGCGACGCTCGTGCCGATCACGTCGACGACGGTCGGGGACAAGATCACCGTGACGTCGAGCCTGAACATGGCGGGCACGCTGCTGTTCTCCCCCGACGTCAGCGCCGCCGCCCAGAAGGGCAAGGGGGTCGCGCCCGCGATGGATCTGTTCGCCTACGGCGACGCCGCCGCGACCCCGCCGACGGGCCTCGGCTTCGTCTCCTACGGGATCGCGATGACCACCGAGATCGTCGACGAGGTCGGGCAGATCGTCAAGATCGGCCCTGACCTCAGCCAGCTCCGGGTGACGCCCGCGACGTCGGCGGTGCGGCCCGGCAGCCTGCCCGGTGCGCTCCCCGTGCGCCTGACCGCACTCGAGGTGCAGCCCAGCGTCGTGGGGTGGCCCGTCGCCTTCGACGGGGCGAGCAAGGACGCGTTCGCGCCGACGTACGCGCTGCGGTTCGAGGCGTCGCTCGGCTCGCTCGGCGCGCTCTCCTCGGGGACGCTCGGCCTCGACGTCGTGCTCGAGCTCGGGTGGCAGGCCGCGACCGGCACGGGCAGCGACAAGGTCTGGCTGCTGATGGTGCCGCCCGCCTCGATGTACGGCAAGCTCGGGTTCGGCCTCCAGGGCGTCATGGACGTGACGTTCACCGGGGTCTCGCTGGCACGCCAGAAATGGCCGGCCTCGGGCTCGCCGTCGTGGACGGTCTACGCGATCTCCTTCCTCAACGTCAACGTCGAGCTGCTCGGGCTGCTGCTCGTCCCGGGCGTCAGCGACCTCACGCTCTTCGCGCCCCCCGCGCAGGGCTCCTCCGCGAACATCGGATGGCTCATGTCCTTCTCCGTCCCGATCGTGCCTCCCGCATGACCGATCTGCCCGACAAGCGAGCGCTCGCCAAGACCGACACCAGCGGGGGCATGACGTTCCAGTCCCAGGAGATCGTGCTCGGTCAGCGCATCGGCCTGCGGACCGACTCGTCCAGCACCCAGGTCATCCAGGCGTCGATCGACGCGCTGGCCAAGGTCCCGGGGGACCTGACGTCGATCCTGTCGACCCTGTTCGGCGGCGACGCGGCCAAGCAGCCCTACGGCTACGACCCGTCGGTGGACTGGCTGACCGGCATCTCGCTGATCTACGGCGTGGTCACGTTCGACGTGCTGCTCGTCGACGGGCAGTTCTACGGGCTGCTGGTCAAGATCGGCAAGAAGGGCCCGCCGCCGCCGGCCGCGGAGCAGCCGTTCGCCGGGCTGGGGCTGGAGATCCTCTACCGCAAGGTCAACGACCACCTGGGGGAGTTCTCGGCCGACCTGACGCTGCCGAGCAAGTACCGCAAGATCACGTTCGGCGAGGCGCCGGCCGCGACCGTCGTCACGCTGCCCGCGGTCGGCCTCGCGATCTGGACCAACGGCGACTTCAAGGTCAGCATCGGGTGGCCGCTGGGCGACCGCTCGTTCAGCATCACCTTCCCGCCCGACCCCATCCCGTGGTCGGGCGGCGGCGGCCTGTACTTCGCCAAGCTGCGCAGCGAGGACGCGCCCGGGCTCGGCGTCGGGTTCGACACCATCCTGCAGTTCGGCATCGCCCTGCGCATCGGCGCGGCCACCGAGGGCAACTACTCGGTGCTCAAGTGGGGCGCGTCGCTGTACCTGTTCGGGAGCTTCCAGGGCTTCCTGGCCTGGAAGGCGGGCCACCCGATCTCCGGCGGCGTCGACTACTACTGGTTCTGCGCCACGGTCGGCATCCAGGGGCACCTGGAGGGCACGGTCGACTTCAAGATCATCAAGATCACGCTGTCGCTGGACGTCACGGCCAGCGCGACGCTCGCGCTGGAGACCGACCACTCCGCGACCGCCCAGGTCGAGTTCAAGGCCGTGGTCAAGGCGTCGGTGAAGATCATCTTCTTCACCGTCTCGTTCTCGTTCACGCTCGACGTCCAGACGCAGATCCAGTTCGGCAGCGGGCCACCGTCGAAGATCACCGGTCCCAGCCCGCCGTCGCAGCTCGCCGCCCGCGCGCTGCCCGTGCTCGACGTGGCCGCCGTCGTGGTGCCCGCGGCGCCCTCGGCCGCGCCGCCGATCACGCTCGAGGCGCACCTCCTGCTCCAGCCGTCGGTCCGCCACGACGCGGAGAGCGGCGCGTGGAAGCCGGTCGCGGTCGCGACCCTCGTGCTGGACCGTCCGCCGACCGACGCGAGCGGGGCCGGGGACGACGGGTTCAGCCAGCTCGCCGCGAGCCTCGCCCGCTTCGTGTTCGCGGTCTACGGCGGTTACGCGGACCCGGCGCAGCCGGTCACGCCGGCGCAGGTGACGGCGGTGCTCGCCGCGATCGACGCGGGCCGCCTGGATCTCGCGGCGCTCTACACGTGGATGGACCAGAGCGAGGTCTCGTTCGCGATCTCGGGCGTGACCGCGAGCGATCGCGAGGCCGACGCCGTCACGGCGGTCACGCTGCCGTTGATCCCGGGCCTGCAGCTGACCTACGACGGGGTCACGACCACGTTCGGCGACGCCGCCGCCCCGGCCGGGTACGGGCAGACGCTGGACGACTACTTCGCCAAGCTCAGCTACATCGGCGACGGGCAGCTGTCGGGGGCGGACGCGCGGATGCTGGCCGAGGGCGCGCCGCCGGACTCGGCCTCGTGGTTCCCCGGCCTGCTGTTCACCGACGCCTACAACGTGGTCGCCAAGCAGCTCGTCCAGGACATCGGCGCCCTCCCGGTCCCGGTCCCGCTGGCCGCCGGCCTCGAGGCGATCGGCGTCGGCAACCTGGCGGGCACGCTGAGCCGCTTCCTCCAGAACGGCGTGCGGCTCCCGGACCCGGCGGGCACCGGGCCCGTCGAGTCGATGCCGACGCTGGGGCTGTACGAGCTGACCGGCCAGCAGCTCGACGTCGCCGACGACGAGCAGGGGCACCCGATCCTCACCGCCCAGCTCGCGGTCGGCACGGCGAAACGCACCGTGATCAGCGGTGACGGGGTCTCGGCGCTGCCGTTCGCGCTCGACGCACCGCCCCAGCCGGGGCCGTTGTGGGCGCCGGCTCCGCTGGAGCGGATCCAGCAGGTGCCGGTCTCCTACCTGCTGCGCGACGGCATCGGCTGGGCGCAGCAGACCGGCCCGAGCGCCACGAAGCAGTGGCTGCTGCTGGACTTCCCGGCGCCGCTGCAGTCCGCGCTGCGCCTGACGTCGCCGCTGACCCTGGCGCTGTCGCGGACCGACGGCACGACCGCCCAGCCGGTGGAGGGCGTCGAGGGCCTGCTGCTGCGGTTCTCGCTGAGCCCCGTGCCCGCGGAGGGCGCCGGCGACGCGCTGGCCGGCAAGGTGTTCAAGGTCGCGGGGCCCGACGAGGCGACCCGCGACCTCCTCGAGCTGTTCCTGGCCAGCGGCGACGCGGCCTCCTCCCGGCTCGACCTGCTGCTGCCGACCAAGGACGGCGGCTCGTACGTGACGAGCACGGCGGACGCGAACGCGATCCTCCTGCGGACCGACCTCTCGACGGCGGGCAGCCCGGCGCTGAGCGGGATCTTCGCGGACGCGCTGCAGTCCGAGCGCTCCGGGGTCCCGATCCCGGCGCTCGGCCCGACGTCGGCGCCGGTCTCGCGCACGGAGGACTTCCTGCGGCTCCTGTGGGAGTGCAGCGTCGTCCACAGCGCGGGGTTCTACCTCTACGTCCCGGACCTGGACGTCTCCAGCGGCGCGCTCTCCTACGACGTGGCCGTGCTGGCCAGCGCGACCAGCGCCGCCCCGACCGCGCGGCTCAGCGTCGACGCCCAGCACACGACGATCATGCTCGCGGCGGCCGACGTGCCCGCGGCGGATCGCGTGCAGGCCGACCTCTTCGCGGCCGACGGCGTGACGGCGGTGACCGAGCCGCAGCCCGGCTACCCGGCGGGCGGGCTCGCGTTCCAGGCGACGTGGACCGCGTCGGACACGCCGCCGGTGCCCTCGGCCGCGGTCGCCGCCGACACCGCGGCGTACGCGTCCGCGCTCTACCAGCTGCTCGAGTTCAAGCTGCCCGGGGACGACGTCATCGAGCCGTCGGCGTGGAGCATGGCGCTGGGCCCCGACGGCGACGAGACCCGGTGGTCGTACCGGCGCGCGGTCCCGGTGCAGCGCTTCGTCAAGGGGCAGCCCGCGGTGCCCAACCGGTACGCCGCGATCGGCCATCCGACGACCGTCGACCTCCAGCTGCTCGACGTCTTCGGCAACGCGATGCCGTTACCGTCGATGACCATGACCGCCGTCTACAACGACCCGCTCGTGGGGCTCGACGAATGGCCCGGGGCCACGACCACGTACGCGTTCACCGCCGGCGTCGCGGGCAGCGCGACGCTGAGCATCGACGTCGCGTTCGATCCCGACGACGTCGAGCAGAAGGCGACGGCGCTGATCGCGTACCAGACCATCTACGACCAGCTCACCGATGCGCGCACCAGCCTGACGGTCACCACGGCCATGGCGGCGGACGCGGTGCCCGTGACCGCGGTCGGCAGCGGCCTCGCGGCCAAGCCGGCGCTGGCCGCGTTCGTCGCGCAGGTCATGGCCTCCCTCGCTCCGTCGGTGCCGGCGCCCGCTCCCGCCACGCTCTCCCTCTCGGGCACCGTCGCCACGGCCCACGCGGCGTCGATCGGCGAGGACATGTTCCCGATCTGGGTGACGGCCGAGCTCACGCGCGACGCACCCGTCGAGGCGCACCCGTACCCGTACCCGCCCGGGTACCTGGCGACCGCGACGCAGGTGCCGTTGCGGCTCGATCCGGCGTCGGCGTCGCCCGAGGCCGCGCTGCGCGAGTGGGCGACCGGGTTCGAAGCGTCGTTCGCCGGGTTCGACGGCCACGGCGCGCTGCTCAAGGTCTTGGCCGGCAGCCCCCCGACCAAGGTCAGCGCCACCCAGTCGCGGCTCGGCGCCACGCCGGCGGCCGACGTCCCCTCGGTGCCGGGGAACGTGTGGGCGCTGCGCTGGAGCCCGACCGCGGGGGTCGACGTCGCGTTCCCCAACGCCGGTGCGCCGCCGGCCGGCGCACCGGTCTACTTCACCGCGATGCCCCTGTCGACGAAGCTCGTCTCCGGCCCGGCCGACATCTACGCCTACGACGCCAACGGCGTGCGGGCACCGCAGCCGACGCCGACGACCTACGCGGGCGTCGACCTCGACGGCTGGGCGAGCGGGTTCCTCACGGCGTTCGACACGCTGCTGGCGCCGGACGTCGCGGCGGCGATCGCGCGGCTGAACCCCGACCAGTACGCCGCGCTGATGGCGGCCAAGGAGGACGTGGCGTTCGCCGTGGCCGCGGGCGTGTCGTGGGTGTTCGCCGACCAGCTGGGCACCCGGGCGGGAGATCTCGCTGCGGCCCAGACGTGCCTGCGCGAGAGCCTGCTCACCTCGCTCGGCGCGGACTTCTCGACGTCGGCGATCGTCCAGGTGCCGGCGCAGGTCGCGGTCCACGGCCCGTTCGAGGCAGGCGACGCGCCGACGCGCCCGCCGGAGCTGTTCGGGAGCCCGACCCCGCTCGTGCCCGGGGACGTGTCGCCGGAGACGCTCGAGCAGTACACGATCTCCAGCGCTGCGTTGCCGGTCGTCGACGGGGCCTCGGCGCTGACGTTCCTCGTCAGCTCGGCGAGCCCGACGACGCGTGCCGACCTCGATCTCGGCTTCGAGTACGACATCGGCTTCCTCGACCATGCGTTCCAGACGAGCGAGGAGCAGTTCGGCTACGTCCCGTCGTCCTGGCTGCGCTTCGTCGTGCCCGACGTCGACCCCGGGCAGCCGCCGACGACGGCGCTGAACGTGGCGATGGGCGACCTGGACATCCCCATCCCGTTGCGCGCGTTCCCGGCGCCGCCGCGGCTGGTGCGGCAGGCGGCGGACGCGGACCACACACCGCCCGCGTCGGTCACCGAGGCCGTCGAGTTCACGTATGCGCTGACGGTCGCGAGCCCCGGCGTCGCCCAGGACGACCTCCACCTGTCGCTGCTCTTCAACGGCGCCTCCGCCGCCGGGCTGACCGCGACGCCGGCGACGGCGCTGTTCGGCCCGCTCGCGCGCTTCCAGGACTTCGCGGCGCAGTACCTCGCGACCGCGCTCGGCGCGATCGTGAGCGGCGCGCCGAGCGCGGCGCAGTGGTGCACCGACGTCCTCGAACAGGTGCAGGAGGTCGCGGCGGCGTGGCTCGGGGGCAGCGCCGAGGCGTTCGCCGCGCCCGCGCCCGGCGTGTCCCCGCCGCCGCTGCCGTTCACGTGGGAGCTGCGGCTGCGGGTCCCGGACGAGTCCAAGCCCGGCGTCCTGGTCCTCGACTGGATCGGCGACGACGCGGCGCCGGCTTGGCCGCTGATCGAGGGCGTGGCCGGCACGCCCGTGACCGCGACGCGGATGCAGTACACGCTCGGGGCCGGGGCCGACCTCGTCGAGCCGACGCTCGCCTGGAAGGGGCTCTCGGCGATCACGGCGCAGAGCATCGGCGCGAGCGCCTGGATCGTGCGCAACGAGACGCTGGCCGGCGGCGGCCAGGATCGGGCGACGAACCCGGACCTCGTCTACAGCACGGCGACGGTGACGTTCCCCGACGCGGTCCACCCACTGCTCCAGGTGCTGGAGCCGCTGCCGCTCGCCTCGAGCTCGGTCACCGACGCGGTGTCGAAGCTGGTGAGCGGGGTCATGCAGCCGACCACGCCGGACGCGCAGGTCGGCTGGGCGCTGGAGACCAGCTACGAGTTCGCGCTGCTGAGCGGCGGTCCCGGAGAGCTGCGCACGCGGCTGCCCGCGTTCCTGGCCCGGGCGTCGCTGACGACGGCGACGGTGCCGCCGGTGGGGGTCGAGACCGTCGCGTCGCTCACCGCGGCGATCGTCGGTGAGCTGAAGGCCTGGTACGCAGCGGTCGCGCCCTCGGGCGCCAACGCCTCGCTCGTGTTCGCGCTCACCGTGTTCGCGGCGGACGGCGACCAGCCGCTGGTGCGGCTGCCGGAGATCGTCGCGCCCATCTCGTCGGCGGCTTGGTGGAACGCCTGAGCCCGACCGGGTGATGCGCCGAGCCCCACGTCGATCCCGCACAGCGGGCGCGAGGTGGGGCTCGACGGGGGGCTGGCTGCGCTACGGCGTCGTGGCGTGCGGACGCAGCACGGTGAGCGAGAAGCCGTGGAGGTCGTCGAGCAGGGCCGGGAGCGCGTCGGTGCGACCCTGAGCGACGCGCTTGTGGAGGAGCTCGTGGATCGCACCGGCGAGGCCTTCGGCGGCCAGCGGGGGCAGCTCGCCGTCGCCGAGTCCCCCGGCGATGCGCCGCAGGACCGCGGCGAACGCGGCCTGGTGCACGTCCCGCTGGCGGATGATCTGCGGTCCCGCGGTGGGGATGTCGACGATGCACAGGCGCGTGACGGTGGGCTCGGAGGCCAGCCCGTCGAGGAGCGCGCTCAGACATCGGCGCAGCTGCTCGGCGGGATCGTCGGTCTGGGCGACGGCGGTCAGGACGTGGTCCAGGAGCCGGGTCGCCGCGTCGTCGTACGTCTGAACGAGCAGGTCGTCCTTGCCCGCGAACTGCGAGTGGAAGGTGTGGCGCGACACGCCGGCCCGCGTGACGATCTGGTCGATCGTGGTGGCCGGGAGTCCGTACCGGGCGACGCTCGTGGCGAGTGCGTACATGATCCGCTCGCGCTGGTGCCCGGTGACGAAGTCGTGCTCCGGCCCGTGGACGCCGAGCGGGGGCAGGCACCGGCGCTCCAGGGTGGACGTGGGGGGACGGTCGTCCGCGGCCATTCGCTTATCCTAGTAAACCCATCGTATTACTGGGGAATGCTGGCGCGTTCCGTCGTGAGTCAGTGGCGGTGCGGGCCGGTGACGACGGAATGGCGGTCACCGGCTCACCAACGCGCGGCGCAGGAGGCCGGCGTGGCTCGGGTCGTGGTCCGGGTCGGCGATCAGGTCGAGGTAGATGCGCACGTGGTCGGCGAGGCGGACGCCGTCGCGGGTGCGGCTGAACGCGAGCGGGCTGGCGTCGCGGGCACGGCGCAGCTCGACGTTGGCCGGCCGCGGGTCGGGCCGGGCGCCGACGAGGGCGAGCAGCTCGGTCAGCGGGACGTCGCCGCCCACCCAGACGGTGGCCGGTGCGGTGCTTCGCGCGGGGAGCATCTGCTCCAGGGCCGCGGCACCGGTGACGGCGTACGGCACGCCCGCGGTCTGCAGGGCTGCGGCCACGCCGGCGGTGAGCCCCACGTCGGCCCCCTGCTCGGTCCGGTGCCCCGTGGCGTGGGCGGCCCCGCGGTCCTCGTGCTCCTCGGCGAGCAGGTCCAGCAGGGCCTCGCGGGCCACCAGCCGCCGCGTCTTGCGGGGGCCGCGGCCCTCGGTCAGCAGGATGGCGTCCTCCTCCAGGCGGCGCAGCACGAAGTGCACGGGGGAGGGGGAGAGGCCGCAGCGCGCGGCCAGGTCCTGCAGGTGCCAGTCGACGCCGGGCCAGAGCAGCAGCGCCCGCCCCACCAGTGCGCTCCGCCCCCGCAGGTGCACGCGGCGCAGCCGTCCGTCGGGGCCCCGCCGGGCGTCGGCCGCGGGCGCTTTGGGCGACGGCTCCGTGCGGGGGGCCGCGCCGCGGGATCGCGCGGGGACGGGGTCCGTGTGGACGATGAGGCCGGGCAGGCTCAGGCGGGCCGTGCCGGCGCCGTCGACGACACCGACCCCGTGCTCGTGCAGGAGCCGGCGCGCCGCCACGGTGGAGCGGTCGGCCAGCACCACGGCCGGTTCCACCGCGTCCTGGAGCTCTCCGAGCACGAGGCGGGCCGTGCCCGCGCTGAGATGCTCGCGGTAGCGCACCAGCACCAGTGGGCCGCCCTCCAGCCGCAGCCGTGCCTCGTGTCCGATGGCGATCCGGGCGCGGGGCAGCCCACCGTGCGCGTTCCACACCCGCATCGCCGAACCGACGGTCTTCTTTGGCGAATTAGCCATGGGCTCGGGGTCCTGCGCATCGACGGTGACCGGAGTGCCGCGGGCCGGTGCGGCCGCCCGTTCCGCGGCGCAACCGGGCGGCCATCAGGGGTGTGGCGGAGGGGTGGTGCACGACCAAATATCTATTCCCGATAAAAACCATCGAGAATGTAGGGTACATTGCTGTCCATGGCTCATGTTCCCCGGTTCGGCGGGTCGCCGACGCACACCACACGCTCCTCCCGCCGCGCCGCCGGCCTCGTCCTCACCGCCGCTCTGAGCAGCGCCCTGCTGCTGTCCTCCGCACAGGCGTCCGCGACGCCCGCGAAGGCCACCAAGAAGCAGTCCAAGGCGGCGGTCAAGCCCGCGAAGGTCACGCTCTCCAAGCTGACGGCGAAGGGCGCTCGGGTCACGGCCACGGGCACGGTGACGCTGCCGTCGACGCTGAAGAACACCGCGAAGAACCGCAAGAAGGTGCAGGTGGCCCTGACGCTCACCGCCGCGGGCGGCAAGAAGGAGACGTTCACCGCCCCCATCACGGCCAAGCGCACGTTCACCGCGACGAAGACCACGAAGCTCACCGGCACCCTCGGCGTCCGCGCCCAGGTGAAGGTCGGCAGCCGCAAGAGCGGCAAGGCCGCGGTCAGGACGGTGAGCGTGTCCCCGACGGACGCCGGCCCCGGAGGCGGGCCGAGCACCGGTGGGCCGAGCACCGGCGGCGGGCCGAGCACCGGCGGGCCGGACACCGGCGGCGAGACGCCCGGCGGGGCCGACCCCGAACCGGGCACGCCGCTCGTCGGCCTGTTCAAGCTCGACCCGGGCCTGACCCGCCTGAACGGGAAGACGAGCGGGACGTACTTCCAGATGCTCGAGCGGCACGGAGCGCCGATGCTCAACGGGGACACGTCGACCGTCGACCAGGAATACACGCTCCTGCGCCCCGGCACCGACGGAGGGCTGCGCACCGACGTCTACCAGGAGCCGCCGAGCCCGGCGTTCGAGGGTGGGACGGTCGGCGGCTCCCTCGCCAACCGCATCGTCCAGCCGCAGAAGTTCTTCGAGATCAAGTTCAGCATCGTCACCGCGCCGACCGATCTGCAGGACGGGATCCCGGACCCGCTGCCCAGGATCGTGAACACCAACGGCGTGCTCAGCGGGCAGGTGACCGCCTGGACGGCGCAGTGGAACGGCCTGTCGTTCAACCAGGGAACGCCGAAGCCGGACGGCACCACCCCGGGGACCACCACCCCGCTGACCGGGACGTACGACGCCGACACGCGTCGCTTCACGCTCGACTGGAAGAGCCTGATCGTCGGCGGGCCGTTCAACAGCTACACCGGCTCATGGCACCTGACGGGGACGTTCGTCCCGGCGGGCCGCTGAGGAGACGGCGTGCGTCCGGCCGCCGTCCACCACACCCCCTTCCCCCTTCTGGGGAAGCCCCGCGGCGCCCTCGGGCGCCGCAGGGAGCACTACCCGCGGCCTGCACGCCGCGGTACCCCTCAATCCATGCCTCGAGGAGGCTATCCGATGTCCATGCACCACCACGCCGCGCCCCGCCTTCGGGCGGCGCGCACAACCCTGTTCGCTGGTCTCGCGCTCGCGCTGGCCGTCGCCCTTCCGGCCGCGTTCGCGCAGACGGCCAGCGCCACGCCGCTGTCCGGGACGGTCTCGGTCGACGCCGGCTACGACACGGGCGGCACGCCGGGCGGGTCGTACTTCCGGCTGGAGTTCCCGGGTGGCGGCGGCTACTACGACAACACGTCGTCCGCCAACGCCGACGGCACGTACACCCTGCTGTCCCAGGGGACGACGGGCCTCGATCTGGGCACCAACCAGAACCCGGCGTCGCCGGCGTTCGACCTGTCGTACAACTCGCTGTCCGACGACATCCTGTCGCCGACCCCGTTCGCCGACACGGTGAACAGCGCGACGTACGACTTCAGCGTCGCCACCCCGTCGACCGACGTCACGGTGACGCCGAACGTGCCGCACACCGCGGTCTCGCTCGACCAGACCGGCGGCGGGACGGTGCGTCCCCTCACCGGTGACCTCAGCTCCTGGACGGCCTACTGGGGCGGCCAGGTGTTCACGCAGGGCTCGACCAGCCTCACCAGCAGCACGTGGAACTCGAGCACCGGCGCCGTCGTCCTGAACTGGACGAGCACGGTGGTCGGCGGGCCGTTCAACGGCTTCACGGGCCACTGGCACATCGAGGGCGTGAACTAGCCGACCGACCGACCGATCAGGACCAGGACCCCGCGGGGGCGGCGCACGGTGCGCCGCCCCCGCTCCTGTGCGTCCTCGCCGCCGCTCGCCTCACACCGAAAGGAATCGACCACCATGCTCTCCACCCACCGCGCGCCCCGCCGGGGACGCTCGCGCCGCTCGTGGCGCACGCTTGCCGCCGGCGCCTCGATCGGCGTGGTCCTCGTCGCGGCGCCCGCCGCCACGGCCGCCACCACCTCCATCACCGCCTGGGGCTCGCAGCAGACCGGCAAGCTCGGCAACGGCGTCACGCTGGGGACGGGCGTCCTGCCGACCTCCATCAACGGAGCGGACGGGGCGACGGCCGTCGCCAGCGCTCCGGCGGCCACCTTCATCGTCACCCCCGCGGGCGTACTGGGCGCGGGCAGCAAGGCGAACGCCCAGCTGGGCGTCGGGAACACGACCGGCAACCAGTCGACGTTCGCGCTCATCCCCGGCACCGAGGGCGCCGTCGGGATCGCCGCCGCGACCTCCCAGACCCTGGTCCTCAAGTCCGACGGCACGGTGTGGGGCTTCGGGCAGAACACCTGGGGCACCGCGGACGGCAGCGTGCACACGTCCTCCGGCGCGACGCGGGTCTACGTCCCCACCCAGATCGCCGGCCTGAGCGGCATCACCGCCGTCAGCGCCGGCCGGCAGGTCAGCCTCGCGCTGAAGGCCGACGGGACGGTGTGGGCGTGGGGCGCGGTCGGGACACTCGGTCTGGGCAACCCGACGACGACGGCGGGCGCCACGCCCGTCCCCGTGACCTTGCCCGCCGGTCGTTCGGCGGTGTCGATCGCGGCGGGCTATCGCCACGCGCTGGCGCTCCTGGACGACGGCACCGTGGTCTCGTGGGGCAACAACTCGGCCGGACAGCTGGGGATCGGGACGGACGACTCGGTCACGCCCACCGACCGGGTGGAACCCGGCTACGTGAACGGTTTCGCCGCGCCGCCGGCGGACGGCCAGCCCCGCGTCGTGGGGGTCTCGGCCGGCCTGAACACGAGTTTCGCCGTGCTCTCCGACGGCACGTTCCGGGCGTGGGGCAGCAACGTCAACGGCGCTCTGGGCCTGGCCACGGGCACCGCCGATCAGAACGTCCTCGCGCCGACGGCCCCGAACGCCGCCGCCAGCGCGCAGTACCCGAGCTCGCCGGTCGTCCAGATCAGCGCGGGCAACGGCGCGACCTGGGCGCGCACGCAGGACGGTCGCGTCTACGCGTGGGGCACGAACGCGGTGTCGCAGCTGGGTGGGCCGGTCACGCACGGCTACCCGTACGGCGCCACCCTCACGGGCTCCGAGACCGCGACCGAGGTGCCGCAGCGCGTGGGCGTCCTGCGCAACGTGCCCTGGTTGGCCCTCGGCACGGACGGCACGAGCCAGATCGTGCAGACCGACACCACGCTGCAGGGGCGGCGCAGCAGCGCCGAGCACTTCCGCGGCCAGTCGGTCGGGACGATCGGGCCGTCCCACAAGCTCTACTTCGACTCGTTCGACCTGCCCTCGACGATCGTCAGCCTGACCATCCAGGGCGCCAACCCGGACGACTTCGTGATCGTCAGCGCCGGGACGCCCACGTTCCCGTACACGTTCCCCTACACGATCGCGGCGAACGCCGGCGTGGGCTTCGGGGTCCGGTTCGCCCCCACGGAGGAGGGCGATCGCTTCGCCACGCTCGTGGTGGCGACGGCGACGCAGACGGCCTTCCTGCCCATCGACGGGTACGGGGAGCCGTTCACCGGCGGGCCCAGCGGCAAGGACGGCAAGGACGGCGAGGCCGGTCCCGCGGGCCGGGACGGCGTGTCGATCGTCGGCCCGGCCGGGCCCACCGGGCCGAAGGGCAAGGACGGTGTCGTCTCGTTCACGGCGAAGAAGGCGACCACGTCGGTGAAGCGCGGCCGGACCGTGACGCTGCGGTTCGCGTTGAAGAACGCCACGGCGGGCCGGCTGGCCACCACGACGGCCACGGCGACGCTCCCGAAGGCGCTGCGGGCCGTCGGGAAGCGGTCGATCAGGGTCGGGGGCCTGTCCGCCGGCAAGAGCCGCACGGTGACCCTGTCGCTGAAGATCGGCCGGAAGGCCGCCCTGGGCACGCGGACGGTGAAGCTGCGGATCCCGTTCGGCTCCAAGGCGATCACCACGACCGCGAAGGTGAAGGTCACGCGTTGACCGGGCCGGCGGGCGCGGGCGGCGACGCCCGCGCCCGCCGGGGGGCGTGAGGGGCACGTTACCCGCATAGAAATTTATATCTGGGTAACATGAGCGCCGATGGCCGTTCGATCGACCCCCAGCGCTCCCGCCAGCCCCCGCCGGCTGCCCCGCGCCGAACGCGAGCAGCAGATGCTCGACGTCGCCCAGGACCTGTTCGCGCGGCGCGGGTACGCGGCGGTGACGATGGACGAGGTCGCGGCCGCCGTCGGCGTCACCAAGCCGCTGCTCTACAACTACTTCGGCAACAAGGAGCGCCTCTACCTGGCGTGTCTGGGGCGGACGGCGGACGCCCTGACCACCTGCGTCACCACCGCACTGGCCGAGCCCGACGACCCCGGTGAGGGCCTGCGCGCCGGGCTGCGCGCGTTCTTCGCGTTCGTCGAGAGCGACCGCGCGTCGTGGCAGGTGCTGTACGACGAGACGCTGCCCCAGGGCGGCCAGATCGCCGAGCACATCGACGCCTACCGCGAGCAGCTCACCACGCTCGTCGGCGCGGCGCTGAGCCGGCTGGACCCCGCGCCCGACCCGGCGCTGCTCCCCGGGATGGCCCACGCGCTCCTCGGCGCGGTGGAGTCGCTGTCGCGCTGGTGGCTGCGGGACGAGGCGGGGGACCTCACCGCCGCCGAGACCGCCGAGGCGATCATCGCGCTCGTCGGGCCCGGCCTCGCGCGGCCCGCCCGCCGTCTCCGGCCGGCCGGAACCCCTCTCGACGCATGACCGACCCCGAGCTCCCGACCCAGGACCCGAACCGAACCATGACCACCTCCCTGCGGAAGGTCGCCGTCATCGGCGGCAACCGCATCCCGTTCGCGCGTTCCAACAGCGCCTACGCCACCGCGTCCAACCAGGACATGCTCACCGCGGCCCTCGACGGGCTCGTCGCCCGCTTCGGCCTCGACGGCGAGCGCCTCGGCGAGGTCGTCGCCGGCGCGGTGCTGAAGCACAGCCGCGACTTCAACCTCACGCGCGAGACCGTGATGTCGACCCGGCTCTCCGCCGAGACGCCGGCCTACGACGTCCAGCAGGCCTGCGGCACGGGTCTGGAGGCGGCGATCCTCGTCGCCAACAAGATCGCGCTCGGCCAGATCGACGTGGGCGTCGCGGGCGGCGTCGACACCACGAGCGACGCGCCGCTGGCCGTCGGCGACGACCTGCGCCACCTGCTCATCAAGCTCAACAACGCGCGGTCGAACGCCGATCGCCTCAAGGTGCTCGCGGGCGTGCGCCCGGGGATGATCGTCCCCGCGATCCCGCGCAACGAGGAACCGCGGACCGGCCTCTCGATGGGCGAGCACCAGGCCCGCACCGCCGCCCGATGGGGGGTGACCCGCGCCGAGCAGGACGAGCTCACCGCCCGCTCCCACCAGCACCTGGCGGCGGCCTACGAGCGCGGCTTCCAGGACGACCTGATGACGCCGTTCCTCAGCCTGGAACGGGACCAGAACCTGCGCCCCGACTCGTCGGTGGAGAAGCTCGCGAAGCTGAAGCCGGTCTTCGGCGGGCCCGAGGGCACGATGACCGCCGGCAACTCGACGCCCTTGTCCGACGGCGCCGCCACCGTGCTGCTGGCCACCGACGAGTGGGCGGCGGAGCGCGGCCTGCCCGTGCTCGCGCACTTCGTCACCGGTGAGACGGCCGCCGTGGACTACGTCGGCGGTGAGGAGGGGCTGCTGATGGCCCCGGCCTACGCCGTCCCGCGGATGCTGGACCGCGTCGGGCTGACGCTGCAGGACTTCGACCTCTACGAGATCCACGAGGCGTTCGCCTCCCAGGTCCTGTCCACGCTGAAGGCGTGGGAGGACGCGGTGTTCTGCACGCAGCGGCTCGGGCGCAAGAAGGCCCTGGGGCCGATCGACCGTTCGAAGCTCAACGTCAACGGCAGCTCCCTGGCCGCCGGGCATCCGTTCGCGGCGACCGGAGGCCGGATCGTCGCGGGTGCGGCGAAGGAGCTCCACGCGCGCGGCGGCGGCCGGGCGCTCATCTCCATCTGCGCGGCCGGCGGGCAGGGCGTCGTCGCGATCCTCGAGAAGTGACCGGGACTCCAGAACATGCCTGACACCTACACCAAGCTCGCCAACAGCCCGATCGGCAAGATCGTCACGGGCCAGACCGGGCTGCCGCGCCCGACGATCCTGGAGCGCTACGCGCCCGGGGATCCCACGGTCCACGGCCGGCTGCTGCTCGGCGCCGCGCCCGGCGGCCGGCTGGCCGGCCCCGTCGCCAAGGTGCTCGCGCGCCTCGACGTGGACGTGTCGACCGCGCTGCGCGACGACCTGCGCACCGCCGCCGCGGCCGCCGGCCTGGACGCCGCGGTGCACAACGCCGAGGCCCCTGGGCAGCCGCGCTTCAAGGCGCTCGTCTTCGACGCCACCGGCATCGCGGACTCGACGCAGCTGCGGGAGGTGCACCGGTTCTTCCATCCCGTGGCCGGGAGCGTTGAGCCGTGCGGCCGTGTCGTCGTGCTCGGCACCGCGCCGGAGCACTGCTCGGATCCGCGTGAGGCCACGGCCCAGCGCGCGCTGGAGGGCTTCACGCGGTCGCTGGGCAAGGAGCTCGGCCGCGGCGGCGCCGTGCAGCTCGTGTACGTGGAGCCGGGGGCCGAGAACCAGCTGGCCTCGACCCTGCGCTTCCTCCTCTCCGCCCGCAGCGCCTACGTCTCCGGGCAGGTCGTGCGGATCGGCAAGGCGGCCGGCAAGCCGCCGGTGGTCGACCCGCACCGGCCGTTGGACGGCAAGGTCGCGCTGGTGACCGGCGCCTCGCGCGGCATCGGCGCGGCGATCGCCACGACGCTCGCCCGCGACGGCGCGCACGTCGTGGGCCTGGACATCCCGCCGCTCGCGGAGGATCTCGCCGCGGTCACCGGGGCGCTCGGCGGCTCGTTCCTCACCTGCGACATCACCGCGGACGACGCGCCGCGGCTCATCGCCGAGCACCTGGAGCGGGAGCACGGCGGCGTCGACGTCGTCGTGCACAACGCCGGGATCACGCAGGACCGCACGCTCAAGCGGATGAAGGACGAGCGCTGGGACCGCGTGCTGGACATCAACCTGTCGTCCGAGGAGCGCATCGACGACGCGCTGCTCGACGACGAGGTGCTGAAGCCGGGCGGGCGGATCGTCTGCGTGTCCTCGATCGCGGGCATCGCCGGCAACAACGGGCAGACCAACTACGGCACCTCCAAGGCGGGCGTCGCGGGCATGGTCACGGCGATGGCCCCGGTCCTGGCCAAGCGCAGGATCACCATCAACGCGGTCGCCCCGGGGTTCATCGAGACCCAGATGACGGCGGCGGTGCCGTTCGCGATCCGCGAGGCGGGCCGGCGGATGAACTCGATGTCGCAGGGCGGCCTGCCCGTCGACGTCGCCGAGGCCATCGCCTGGCTGGCGGCGCCCGACTCGACCGGGCTCAACGGCAACGTCGTGCGCGTCTGCGGCCAGTCGCTGCTGGGGGCGTGAGCCGATGACGACGACGATCAGGACGCTCGACGCTCCGCCGTCCGTGCTCGTGGGCTACGCCAAGGCGTTCGGGTCGGTGGTGCCGCTGGCCGGCGCGCTGCCCCTGCCGCTCCCGGGCGGTGGCGGCGCCCTGCCCGACCTGGAGCTCCGCGTCCCGTCCCTGACCACGGACCTGGACCACCTGTCCGCGTACGCGAAGGTCTGCGGGTTCACCCTGCGCGACACGCTGCCGGTGACGTACCTCAACGTGCGGGCGTTCCCGGTCCACATCGCCCTCATGACCGACGGCGGGTTCCCGTTCGGGCCCGTCGGGCTCGTCCACCTGACGAACGCGATCACCCAGGTCCGGCCGGTCGACGTGCGCGAGGAGCTGTCGCTGCGCGTGTGGGTCACGGGCCTGGACCCGCACCCGAAGGGCCGGACGCTGACGCTGCACACCGAGGCGGCCGCGGGCGACGAGGTCGTGTGGACGGCGCGGTCGACGATGCTGCGGCTCGGCGGCGGCTCCGGGGAGGCGGCGGAGCGCAGCGCGGCCCCCGACGTGCCCGCCTCCGCGACCTGGAGGATCCCCGGCGACACGGGCCGGCGGTACGCCGCGGTCTCCGGGGACCGCAACCCCATCCACCTGTACGGCCTGACGGCCAAGCCGTTCGGCTTCCCGCGGGCGATCGCGCACGGGCTGTGGACCAAGGCGCACGCGCTGGCCGCCATCGAAGGGCAGCTGCCCGACGCGTTCACCGTCGACGTCGAGTTCCGCAAGCCGGTCCTCCTCCCGGCGACCGTGACCTTCGGGTCCGTGACCGACGCCGCGACCGGCGTCGTCGACTTCGCCGTGCAGGACCGCGTAACGGGCTCGGCGCACCTCGTCGGGTCCGTCGTGCCGGCCGGGAAGGCGGGCGCGACCGCGCGCCGCCAGAAGACCACCACGAAGACTGGAGCACCGTCGTGACCACCGTCGCCGACCGGAGCATGACCCTCGCGCTGCGCGCGATCCGCCAGATCGCCGGCAGCGAGGTGATCGACCGGGTGGGCCTGCGCGGCCCGGCCGAACGCGCGCTGTACGCCGCCTCCAAGAACGGGATGAGCGCCGCGGCCACCGCGGGGCGCACGTTCACCGCGGTCACCAAGCGCGGCGCCCCCGAACGGCCGCGTCCCGCCAGCCCCACCGGGCTCTTCGACCTGACGCCCGACGACGACCAGCAGATGATCGTGGAGGCGATGAAGGAGTTCGCCGCCGCCGAGCTGCGGCCCGTCGCGCTCGCGGCGGACACCGCCTGCGCCGCGCCCGAGGAGCTGCTGGCCTCCGCCAACGAGCTGGGCCTGGCGACCATCGGCGTCCCGGAGGACCTCGGCGGCTCGGCGAGCGAGCGGTCCGCGGTCACCGGCGTGCTCGTCGCCGAGGCCCTGGCGCACGGCGACGCCGGCCTCGCCGTCGCCGCCCTGGCGACCAGCGCGGTGCCGACGGCCCTCGGGCTGTGGGGCGACGCCGGCCAGCAGGCCACGTACCTGCCCGCGTTCACCGGGGACGACGTCGCCGTCAGCGCGTTGGCGATCCTCGAGCCCCGCCCGCTCTTCGACCCGTTCGCGCTGCGGACCACGGCGACGCCGTCCGGGGAGGAGTTCGTCCTCGACGGCGTCAAGGCCCTGGTCCCGCACGGGGCCCGGGCAGAGCTGTTCCTCGTCGCCGCCGACCTGCCGGGCCGCGGGCCCGCGCTGTTCCTCGTCCCCACGAGCGGCGGCGGCGTGACCGTCACCGCCGAGCCGGCGATGGGCGTTCGCGCGGCCGCCACGGCGACCGTCACGTTCGAGGGGGTCCGCGTCCCGGCGACCGCGTTGCTGGGGGAGGGCCGCCGCGAGGTGTACGCCGAGTGCGTCCACCGGGCGCGCCTGGCCTGGTGCGCGGTGGCGGTCGGGGCGTCCCAGGCGGCGCTCGACTACCTGATCCCGTACGTCAACGAGCGCGTCGCGTTCGGCGAGCCGATCGCCCACCGCCAGGCGGTGGCGTTCAGCGTGTCGGACGTCGCGATCGAGACGGCCGGCATGCGCCTGGCGACGTGGCGCGCGGCGTCCCGCGCGGACGCGGAGCAGGGCTTCGCCCGCGAGGCCGCGGTCGCCCGTCAGCTGTGCGTGACGCACGGCGCGGAGATCGGATCGGCGGCCGTCCAGCTGTTGGGCGGCCACGGCTACACCAAGGAGTACCCGGTCGAGCGCTGGTACCGGGACCTGCGAACCGCGGGCGTCTTCGAGGGCGCTCTGCTCGTCTAGGAGGACGCAAGATGATCAACCTCGAGACCCCCAAGAAGTTCCGGCCGCTGATCGGCCAGGCCCACATGGTCGCCCAGGAGGTCCTGCGCCCGATCTCCCGCAAGTACGACACCGGCGAGCACGAGCGACCCAAGGAGCTCGACTTCCTCGCGGCCGTCCTGGACGGCATGGAGGACTCCGGCGCGACGAGCGGCGCCGGTGCGGCCGGGGCCGGCAAGGGCGAGGACAGGCCCGCGGCGAACGGCTCGGACCCCACCGCCACCAAGAACGGATCGAACCTGTCGACGGCGCTCTCGATCATGGAGATGTGCTGGGGCGACGTCGGCCTGCTGCTGGCGATCCCCGGCCAGGGCCTGGGCAACTCGGCGATCGCCGCCGTGGCCTCGCCCGAGCAGCTGCAGGAGTTCGGCGGCCGCTGGGCGGCGATGGCGATCACCGAGCCGGAGGCCGGCTCGGACTCCGCCGCGATCCGCACGACGGCCCGGTACGACGAGGCGACGGACGAGTACGTGCTCGACGGGGAGAAGATCTACGTCACGGCCGGCGAGCGGGCCGAGCTGGTCGTCGTCTGGGCCTCCCTGGACCGCAGCGTCGGCCGCGCCGCGATCAAGTCGTTCATCGTCGAGCGCACGAACCCCGGGATGACGCTCGACCGGCTCGAGCACAAGCTCGGGATCCGCGCGTCCGACACCGCCGCGTTCATCCTGAAGGACTGCCGGGTCCCGGCCGGCGCCCTGCTCGGCTCGCCCGAGGTCGACGTGAAGAAGGGCTTCGGCGGCGTCATGCAGACGTTCGACAACACCCGCCCGCTCGTCGCCGCGATGGCCGTCGGCTGCGCCAAGGCGTGCCTGGACTTCACGCGCGAGGCGCTCGACGGGGCCGGGGTGACGATCGACTACGACCGGCCCGCGCTGGCGCAGAACGCCGCCGCGGCGAAGTTCCTGGCCATGGAGGCCGAGTACGACGCGGCGCGCCTGCTGACCATGCAGGCCGCGTGGATGGCCGACAACCGCAAGCCCAACTCGGTGCAGGCGTCGATCGCCAAGGCCAAGGCCGGCCGGACCGGGACGAACGTCGCGTTCGGGTGCATCGAGCTGTGCGGCGCCGCCGGCGTCACCGAGACGGAGCTGCTGGAGAAGTGGGCCCGGGACGTGAAGATCCTCGACATCTTCGAGGGCACCCAGCAGATCCAGCTGCTGATCATCGCCCGCCAGCTCCTGGGCCTGAGCAGCGCCCAGCTGAAGTAGGGAAGGGGCCCTCCTCCAGCATGATCGCGTCGCGTTGGAGGAGGGGGCTGGACCGGCTCGCGGAGAGCCCATGGCTGATCGGCGACCCCGACGTGCCGGGCGCCCGGGTGCGCACGCGGGCCCGGCGGCTGTCGGTGGCGGCCATCGTCGCCGCCAACGTCGGCGGTGCGGCCGTCGTCGTGTGCTTCGCCGTCTGGGCCCTGCCGAAGCCCAGCGGGGCCATGGACGGCGACGCGGTGCTCGTCAACGTGGCGGCCGCCGCCGTCTACACGGTGCTGGCGGTGCTCGTCGGCGTGCGCTGGGCGCGCCGCCGGCTCGAACGCGGCCCGGCGGGGCTGGAACGGTGGCTGGAGCACGACGAGCCGCCGACCCCGGCGCAGCAGCTGCGCGTCCTGCGGGCGCCGCTGCGGATCATGGGGATCCAGGCGGTGCTGTGGAGCATCGCGGTCGTGGGTTTCACGGTGCTGAACCTGCGGACGTCCGGCCTGCTCGCGCTCGGCATCGGCCTGACGGTGGCCCTCGGCGGCATCACCACCTCGGCCATCGGGTACCTGCTCGGCGAGCTCGCGCTGCGGCCGATCGCCTCGCGGGCGCTGCGTCACGGGCCACCGCGGGCCCGCCGCGACGGCGGAGCGGGCCGGCTGGGCATCCCCGGCGTCGGCACCCGCTCGCTGATGACGTGGGCGCTCGGGACGGGCGTGCCGGTCTTCGGGCTGCTGCTCGTGGGCATCGTCGCGCTCACCCCGGTGGAGATGTCGCGCACCGCGCTGGCGGTCACCGTCGTGGCGCTGTGCGCGATCGGCCTCGTCTTCGGCGCGTTCGCATCGACGCTGGCCGCCTACGCCACGGTCCACCCGATCTCCTCGATCCGGACCGGTCTGCAGCGCGTCCGGGCTGGCGACCTCGACGTGCGGATCGGCGTGTGGGACAGCACGCAGATGGGGCTCCTGCAGGCCGGGTTCAACGACATGGCCGACGGCCTGCGCGAGCGGGAGCGCATCCACGACCTGTTCGGCCGCCACGTCGGGCACGACGTCGCCCGCCAGGCGCTGGCCGACGAGGCCCGGCTGGGCGGCGAGGTCGTCGAGCACGTCGCGGTGCTGTTCGTGGACATCGTCGGCTCGACCACCCTGGCGACGCGGCACCCGCCGCAGCACGTGGTCGCCCTCCTCAACCGCTTCTTCGGCGTGGTCGTCGACGCGGTCGAGGACCACGGCGGGTGGATCAACAAGTTCCAGGGGGACGGCGCGCTGGCGATCTTCGGCGCCCCCGCTCCGCTGGAGGCCCCGGAGCGCGCGGCCCTGCGGGCGGCCCGCGACCTCGACAGCCGCCTGCGCCGCGAGGTGCCGGAGCTGCGCGCGAGCATCGGCGTCGCCGTCGGCCCGGTCGTCGCCGGCCACATCGGAGCGGAGCGCCGCTACGAGTACACGGTCATCGGCGATCCCGTCAACCAGGCCGCGCGGCTCACCGAGCTGGCCAAGCACACCGACGCGCGCATCCTCACCACCGCGGCGGTGACGGGCCGCGCGGGCGACGAGGAAGCCGGCCACTGGCGGCCCGGGGACGTGGTCGTGCTGCGCGGCCGCGAGGAGCCGACGCGACTGGCCGCGCCGGCCGGCGGGTAACTGCCGCGGGCGATCCCGGGCGTTCTCCACATTCCTCCCACCCCTCGGGAGGAATGTGGAGAACGTCCCGAGGTGAGTGGTTCAGAGCGCACCGAAGGGCCCCGCGCATGATCTGTGCCTCCGCTGGGAAGGGAGGAGGAATGCGATCTGGACTCATGGTGGTGCTTCTGGCGATGTCGGCGATGGTGGCGGCCGGCTGCGGCGGTGGTTCGGAGTCCGAACGCACCGCGACCACGCCCACCGCGGAGGAGCAGGTGCGGGCGGCCGCCACGCGGCTGGCGGCCACCCGGAACGGCACGCTCGTCTGCACCCGGCTCGTCACCCGGCGGGTGCTCCACGACCTGTTCAAGGGCAATGCCGAGACGTGCGCGAAGTCGACGTTCAGCGACGCGCCCGAGGGCGGCGGTACGACGAAGGTCCTCGGCGTCGCCGTCGCACCGGGTGGAGCCCGGGCGAGCGTCGAGGTCCGCCAGGTCGGGGGCAAGGGCGACGGCCTGGGCGGCCACGAGGAGTTCGTCCGGGAGGGATCGGCGTGGAAGCTGGACCGGTTCGAGCTGGACTACCTGCGGTCGGTGATGACCACGTCGATCGCCGTCGCCGGGAAGAGCAAGGGGACCGGCGCCCTCACCGAGCCCACGCTGCGGCGGTGCATGCTCGCGCAGGTCGACACCACCCGCCCGTCCCAGCTGCGGACGTTCATCGGCGCCTCCATCCGCAAGGATCCCAAGGCGGAGGACATGGCCATCGCGCTGGCGGAGAAGTGCCCCGACGAGCTCGCCACCTACGTGACGAACGCGATCGTCAAGGCGCTGGTGAAGGACGGCAAGCAGAGCCCCGCGTTCGTGCGCTGCGCCAAGCGCCAGCTGCGCGGCTTCCTGTCGCTGACCCAGCTGGCCGGCACCGCGCTGAAGGGCAACACGAGCGACGCGACCACCGCGGCGCTGCAGGGCATCGCGATGGGCGTGCGCCAGAACTGCGAAGGAAAGTAGCGACCTCCGCAGGGGGCGTTCTCCACATTCCTCCCACCCCTCGGGAGGAATGTGGAGAACGTCGCCCGTCCGGGTAGGCCCTGAGCATGGGCCGAGGATGGAACCGCACACGACGGACGCTCGACGGGCTGGAGACCGCGCACAACGCCCTGGCGATCACCGTCCTCGTGGTGCTGATCCTGCTCACGCTGACGTTCGGGGCGGCGATGTTCGTGATCGACGCGCTCACAGGTTGAAGCCGCCCGACGCCTCGATGTCCTGCGCGGTGATCCACGCGCAGTCGTCGGACAGCAGGGTCGCGATGACCCGGCCGACGTCGTCGGCCTCGCCCAGCCGGCCCAGGGCGGTGCGGGCGACGAGCGGCGGGATCACCTCCGGGAAACGCTCGAAGGCGTCGCCGGAGAGCCGGGTGCGGGTGGGGCCCGGGGCGACCGAGTTCACGCGGATCCCGCGAACGCTCAGCTCCTTGGCCAGGTAGCGGGTCAGCACGGTCAGCCCGCCCTTCATCGTCGCGTAGGCCGAGTAGCCCGGCTCGAGGCCGCTCTGGGCGGTCGAGCTGCTGGTGGTGTTGACGATCGCGCCGCCGTCGGCGAGGCGGGGCAGCAGCGCCTGGGTGAGGAAGAACGGTCCCTTCAGGAGCACGCGGTGGAACGCGTCGAACAGCTCCTCGGTCGTGTCCTCGAACATCGCCATCTGGCCGAAGCCGGCGTTGTTGACCAGGAAGTCGAACGTGGTGCGCTGCCAGCGCGCGTCGAGCTCACGGGCCACGCGGTCGGCGAACGGCCCGAACGTCCCGCTGTCGCCGAGGTCGAGCGGGAGGGCGACGGCCGTGCCGCCGGCGTCCTCGATGATCGCCACGGTCTCGGCCGCCTCGTCGGCGTGGCGGTGGTAGGTGAGGATGACGCCGGTGCCGCGCTCGGCGATCCGGACGGCGGCGCGCTGGCCGATGCCCGCGCTGCCGCCGACGACGATGGCGATCCTGGTGGTCTGGGTCTGGGTGGTTGACATGCCTTCAGCCAACCAACGGTGCGGGTGTCAGCGTGAGAACAGAACCGCCGGGTCATTGCACGATCCTGCTCGATTGGACGACCGTCACACCACAACTCCCTTCAAAACGGGAGTCAGCATGTACATTCCTGCTCATGACGGGAGACGCCGACGCCCTGCTGGCCGAGCTGCGCACGCGGATCGCCAACCATGCGCGTCCCGACCAGACGACGGCGATCGACGGCGTCCTGCTCTCCTGCGTCGACCGCGCCGGGGAGCCCGAGGCCTCCACCACCGGGACGGTCATGGCCCTCATCGCGCAGGGCGCCAAGCGCCTGGCGCTCGGCGACCGCCTGCACGAGTACCGCGCCGGCCAGTACCTGGTGGCCTCGGTCGACCTGCCGATCACCGGGCACTTCTCCCAGGCCAGTCCGGCCGAACCGGCGCTGGGCTTCGGCCTCGTCCTGCGGCCGGCGGCCATCGCGTCGGTGCTGCTCGACACCCCCGCGGAGCACACGCCGCTGCGCGCGCGAGTCGGGACGACGCCGGCCGGGCTGGGCGTCGCCGACGCGTCCCCCGAGCTGCTCGACGCCGTCGTCCGCATGCTGCGCCTGCTCGAGCGGCCGGAGGACCAGCGGGTGCTGGCCCCGATGCTCGAGCGCGAGATCCTCTGGCGCCTCATCACCGGGCCGATGGGCCCGACCGTGCGGGAGATCGGGCTGGCGGACAGCAGCCTCACCCACATCAGCCGGGCGGTCCGGTGGATCACCGAACACCACCGCGAGCCGTTCCGTGTCGAGGACCTCGCGCGCCGCTGCGGCATGAGCACGTCGGCCTTCCACCGCAGCTTCCACGCGGTCACCGCCCGCAGCCCGATCCAGTTCCAGAAGCAGATCCGACTGCAGAGGTCGCGCCTGCTCCTCGTGACCGGGGCGGAGGACGTGGCCACCGTCGGCTACCGCGTGGGCTACGACAGCGCCTCGCAGTTCAGCCGCGAGTACCGCCGCCAGTTCGGGCTTCCCCCGGGGCGGGACGCGCTACGGCTGCGGGCGCAGTGAGCCGATGCCCAGGGACGGCGCCGCGGCCGGCGCGTCCTGGGGCTCGGTCGCCGCCGGCGTCGGAGCTGATGCCGCCGCCGCGTCCGGGGGATCACCCAGCGCGGCGAGCACCGCGGCGGACGGGGCGAAGAACGTCGTCCCGGTGGTGGCGGTGGAGACGTCGAGGATCTGGTCGTAGTCGCCGGGCGGGTCGCCGAGGAACATGCGCTCCAGCATGCGCTCGATCACCCACAGCCGCGCGGTGTAGCCGATGAAGTAGGTGCCGAACTCCCCGTGGCCCGGACGGCCGAAGGGCATGTTGTCGCGCAGGATGTCGCGTTCGGTCCCCTCGTCGTCGATGGTGGCCAGGGTCTTGTGCGACTTGCGCGGCGCCGCGTCGTCGTCCAGCTCGACGTTGTCGGCCTTGGTCCGGCCGATGATCAGCTCCTGCTCGGTGGTCGACAGCCCGTTCCACCGGTCGAGGTCGTGCACGTACCGCTGGACCACCACGTAGCTGCCGCCCGCGAAGTCCGGGTCGTCGTCGGCGTCGACGAGCGTGGCCTCCGGGACGTCCCCGCCCCGCGGGTTGGCGGTGCCGTCGACGAAGCCGAGGAGGTCGCGCGAGTCGAAGTAGCGGAAGCCCTGGGTCTCGTCCTGGAGCGTCACCGCGTCACCGAGCGCGTCGAGCGTGAGGCGCGCGAGCTCGAAGCAGAGGTCGGCGCGCTCGGCCCGGATGTGGAGCAGCAGATCACCCGGCGTGGAGACGGCGGTGTGCGGATCGCCCGCGATCACTGGCAGCGGCCGCAGCTGCGCGGGGCGCCGGCCGGGGGAGAGGCGATCCCAGGCGTCGCTGCCGATGCCCACCACGCACGAGAGGTCGCCGTTCAGGTCCCGGAACCCGACCGTCTTGACGAGGTCGTCGATGCCGCCGATGACGTCGCGCACCTGGTCGAGCTGCGCGTCCTGCTCGCCGATCGTGAGGACGAGGAAGATCGCCGCCCGTGACAGCGGTGCGCCGATGCTCTGCGCGTCGATCGGGACCCGGTCCCCATGTGCGTCCAACGTGTGCTCCTCACTCGGTCGAATGCTGCCGCCGATAGTCAATCATCGCGGGCAAGGGAGGACGGTACGGCCGGTGTCAGCGCAGCGTCAGCGAGCGCTTCGCCGTCCGGCTCGCCGTGCCCGCGCGGGTGACGGCGGTGACGGTCGTCGCCAGGGTGCGGTGGCGTGCGAACTCGGTGCGGCCCGCCTTCGCGAGCGTCACGACCACGGTGCGCGCGCCGGCCGCGGCGAAGGTGTCCTTGCCGGTGGCCACGGTGACCGTGCGGCGCTTCTTGCCGCTCTTCACGCGGGCGGTGAACGACAGCCGCACGGACCCGGCGGCGCTCAGCGTGACCTGGACGCGGTGGCGGCCGCGGCTCGGCGCCAGGGCACGCAGGCGCGTGACGGTCGGCGCGACCGGCTTCGGGGTCGCGGGCTTCGGGGTCACCGCGGGCGTGGTGGGCGTGGGGGTGGGCACGGGCGCCGGGTCGGGCGCCGGCGGCTTCGGCGGCGCCGTCGCGGTGAGGGCCACGGTGACCGCCGCGGTCGTCCCGTCGCGGTCGAACGCCAGCTGGGCGGCGGCGTCGGCGTCGCGGGTCGGTCGCGCCCGCACGGTCACCGTGCAGCTCTGCGCGGGGAGCAGCGCGGTCTGCGTGCAGCCGTCCGGGTCGATCGTGAACTGGTCGGCGTCCGTCCCGGTCAGCCGGGCGGCGGCGACGGACACCGGGGCGGACCCGGTGCTCGTGAGCGTCACGGCCTGGCCGGCCGCCGTCTCGCCGACCGCCGGTCGCACGAACGCGAGCGACGACGTGCTCGCGGACGCGGCGGCGGACCAGCCGATCGTGGCGTCGACGAACGCGCGGAGGCTGGCGATGCGGGCGTAGACGCCGGGCTTGAACGCCTGGCCGCAGCCCTCGCCGAAGCTCGTGTCGCCGGCCAGGACGGACCGGCCGGCGCGGTCGAGGACCGTGAGCGGGCCGCCGCTGTCGCCCTGGCACGTGTCCTGCCCGCCCGCCGCGAAGTTGCCCGCGCAGAGCATCGTGGCGGGGAAGTACTGGGGGCCGTACCCCGCGAGCGAGCCGCAGTCCGCGTCGGACACGATCGGCACGTCGACCTCCATCAGGTCGAGGGGATAGGAGGGGTCGTGCGCGTCGTCGGGATCCGTGTTGCCCCAGCCGGCGACGTGGCCGGTCCGCCCGGCGCTCCACAGCGGGGCGAGGCCGGGGCCGGGCACGGCGACCGCGGGTACGTCGATCGGCGCGGGCAGCTTCACCAGTGCGACGTCCGACTCGCTCGTGCCGGCGGTGGGGGAGTAGCCCGGGTGCGGGTGGATCTCGCTCGCCTGGACGCGCGTGCCGGTGGACGGCAGCGTCGTGGTCAGGGTGCGGGTGCCGTAGAGCACGTCGATCTCCGCCGGGGCGTGCTGGACCCAGACGTTCACGTCCGGCGTGGGCTGGTGGAACACGCAGTGCGCGGCGGTCAACACCCACTGGGGGGCGACGACCGTCCCCGCGCAGTACTGGTCGTTCCACGTGGGGCCGCTGCCGTGGAAGAGCAGCCCGACGATCGACGGCCAGGCCCCGGCGGGCGCGACGTGGCCGCCGATCACCTGGGTCTGGGCCGGCGGCGTCGGCGCGGCGGAGGCGGTTCCCGGCACCGCGCAGGCGACGGCGGTCAGGAGGAGGGCGAGGAGGGAGCGGTGGGTGGAGATGGAGTGGACCGGTGGTGTGTGCGGGCCGATGGCCGACCGGCAACCACATGCTACGGGGCCGACCCCTGGTGCTGGGGCGCCAATCACGCTACATTGATCTCAATTGGCACTTGTGACAACAAGGGCCGCGCCCATTTGGCGGCGATGTCCTGCTTCCACGTCCGCGCTCGACACCGAGGGAACCGACATGCCGCAAGATCACCGGCCCGCCGTACCGCTGCGAAACCGTCGAACCGGACGGTCTGAAGCCCGCTCAGCGGGATTCCGCCCCTTCGGTTCGCGTAGGGGAAGGCGACTCGCGCTCCTGGCGCTGGCGTCGACCGTCGCGGCGCTCGCCGTGGTGGCACCCGTGCAGGCCGCCGCGCCCGCGCCGTCGGCCCACGCCGCGGCCTCCGGCAAACCGCCGGGCTTCATCGCCATCGCGACCGTGGCGGGCCAGCCGCTCGTCGGCGGCCGCGTCCAGGTCTTCGCCCGCACCGCGGCGGCCCGCCGACCCGCCGCGTTCACCGGTCGGGCAATCGCCGCCGCCAAGCACCGCGTCGCCTGGTTCGAGCACGAGCTGCTCCCGGCCAAGGCGAAGCTCGTCACCAACAAGCAGGGCGGGGCGACCTCGGCGGTCAACGGGCTGCCCCGGTCCTTCCTGGTCAAGGTCACCGGCGGCAAGGTCGGCGGCCGCCCGTTCCGCGGCAGCGTCCTCGGCCTCGGGGACTCCACCGAGCAGGGCGTCATCGTCAACCAGGTCACCACCATCGCCGCGGCGTACTCGCACCGGCATCCGAAGCTGAGCACCCGGGCGGCCTCGCGCCGCATCCGCCAGCTGCTGGACCTCCCGCAGCTCACCGGCGGCACGCTCGCCCTGGGCCGCGTCGGGGCCGTGGAGTCGATCGCGTTCTCCCCGGCGAAGCTCGCCGCGGCCGCCGCCCGCAAGGGCGGGCTGGCCAAGCTCAGCGCGAAGCTCGCGGCGATCGCCGCCGACCCGAAGGCGCGCGTGACCTACGAGGACCCGGCCTACCGGATCCCCACGGTCAGCAGCGTCCGCCCGGCCTCCACCCGGGCGGCCGGTCGCCGGCCCGCGAGGCCGCGCGACATCCTCGATCCCGCGGGGATCCTGGAGAACGTGCTGGACAGCGCGATCTACTCGGACACCTGCGCGCTCGCCGGCTCCTCGCTGCCGGGCAACCTGCTGTGCGGCGGAGGCGGCGGCGGGAGCGGCATCGGCCAGGCGATCCAGACGCTGGAGACGTCGCTGGTCAACATCCAGGACACGCTCGACCAGATGGAGACCCAGCTCGTCGCGCTCGGGCAGGACGCCGCGGCGCAGGCGTACCAGGACGCGTACACGTTCGCCGGCGTCAACCCGGTCAACTCGCTGGTCGGCTCGGCGTCGAGCGACCTCAACTTCATCTACTCCTCCGCGCCCAGCGCGACGCCGGTGCCGGGGGCGAACTCCGGCGCCGAGACCGCGAGCCAGCAGTGCGGCGCGGTCTACGCCGACAGCTTCGCCACCGGGCAGGACCCGTTCGACCTCTGCGTCGACTTCCTCAGCCAGGCCGCGGAGTTCTCGGCGCCGTCGACGGCCTACTACGCGTCGATGTACAAGTCGATCACCGGTGCCGGCTCCCAGCCGAGCGACAACCTGCTGACCTACACCTACCAGCAGGTCGCGATCGCCTATGCGCCGAACGTCGTCGTCCCCCAGAGCACCCTGGCCCAGGTGGAGAGCAGCATCGCCCAGGTCGTACAGCTGCAGGCCAACGCGTTCTCGGTCCTCGCCAACGCGCAGATCTTCCAGACCATGGTCCAGACGGGGGAGCAGCCGACGTGCTCGGACGTCCAGATGTCGGGCACCTGGGCCGCGAACACCTCGCCCAACGTCGCCGACGTGTGCAACACGGCGGACACCGCGCTGTTCGAGTCGTCGGTGCAGAGCGCCATGGCGCCGTACGTGACGGTGCCCCCGGCGGGTGCGCTCATCGACACGCACTCCGGCTACGTCTGGTGGGGCTACCCCGTCGACGTGAGCGGGGCGACGGACTCCAGCGGCTCGTACCCGTACTACCCCGGCGCGGCGGCGGGCACCTACACGGGCGTCGGCCTGAACGCCATCACCGCCTCTCCGCAGGCGATCCTCGCCACGGCCCCGGGCTACGGGTTCAGCTTCGCGAACACCACCACGATGGGCAACCTGTTCACGAACCAGAAGATCCCGTCGGGCGGCACCACCAACACGCTGATGGGCGACCTCGGGTTCGTCGGGCTGGGCACGACCGCCTACGGGCTGGACTGGCAGAAGCTCGGGGTGGCGATCAGCTCGACGCCGTACTCGACCGTGATGCCGTGGAACGTGACGACGAGCCAGGGCTACACGACGTGCTCGGTCGGCAAGTACCCGGTCAAGAGCGGTTCGTTCGACTGCACCTCCATCAGCGTCGATCCCGAGGGGTACTACGGGGTGGTGCTCGGCGTGGCGGTCACGGCCGCGCTGGCCTCGTCGACCTACACGATGACCGGTACGTCGATCCCCACCAGCGCCAGCCAGTGCGCCGCGATCCCCGAGTCGTCCTACGACGTGTCGGCGACGTCGCCCCCCGACGTCAAGAACGCCACGGTGCACAACTGCACCAACAACACGTACGGCCTGCTGGTCGACTCCACGCCCGGCGCGGCGGGCAGCGGCGGCGCGCCGCTGTGGACCGCGGCGATGCTCACCGGGCCGCCGAGCTCGGGGGTGCCGGCCCTGACCATCCCGCCGCCGAGCTGAGCGAGAGGAACGCATGTCGCTGATCGAATATCCGCAGGGCAGCCCGTTCCCCGGCGTCGTCGGGCGCACGGCGGACGAGTCCAGTCCGGCGTGGCCCGCCCCGCCGCGGCCGGGCGCGGACGCGCCCAACGTGATGATCGTCGTCCTGGACGACACGGGCTTCGGGCAGCTCGGGTGCTACGGCAGCCCGATCTCCACCCCGAACCTGGACCGGCTCGCGGCCGGCGGCGTGCGTCTCAGCAACATGCACACGACCGCGCTGTGCTCCCCGAGCCGGTCGTGCATCGTCACCGGGCGCAACCACCACAGCAACCACATGGCGGCCGTGACCGAGCTGGCCACGGGCTTCCCGGGCTACGACGGGAACGTCCCGTTCGAGCACGGCTTCCTCTCCGAGATGCTCGTCCAGCGCGGCTACAGCACGTTCATGGTCGGCAAGTGGCACCTGATCCCCAGCAGCCAGGAGACGGGCGCCGGTCCGTACGACCGCTGGCCGCTGGGCCGGGGCTTCGAGCGCTTCTACGGGTTCCTGGGCGGGGACACCAGCCAGTGGGAGCCGGACCTGGTCTACGACAACCACCAGGTCGAGCCGCCCCGGACCCCGGCCGAGGGCTACCACCTCTCCGAGGACCTGGCCGACAAGGCGATCGAGTTCATCGCCGACGCCAAGCAGGTCGATCCCGACAAGCCGTTCTACCTGCACTACTGCCCGGGAGCCACGCACGCGCCCCATCACGTCCCGAAGGAGTGGGCCGACCGGTACGCCGGGAAGTTCGACGACGGCTGGGAGGCCTACCGCGAGCACGTGTTCGCGCGGCAGCGGGAGCTGGGCATCGTCCCGGCCGACGCCGTGCTCTCGCGGCACGACCCGGACGTACCGGAATGGGCGTCGCTGAGCGACGACGAGCGCCGGCTGTACAGCCGCATGATGGAGGTGTTCGCCGGGTTCCTGGAGCACTGCGACCACCACCTCGGCCGGGTGCTGGACTTCCTGGAGTCGATCGGGCAGCTGGACAACACGCTGGTGATGGTCGTCTCCGACAACGGCGCGAGTGCCGAGGGCGGGATCTCCGGCACCACGAACGAGGCGCAGTTCTTCAACAACGCGCAGGAGCCGTTCGCCGACAGCCTCGCCGCGATCGACGAGCTCGGCGGCCCGCGTCACTTCAACCACTACCCGTGGGGCTGGACGTGGGCGGGGAACACGCCGTTCCGCCGGTGGAAGCGGGAGACGTACCGCGGGGGCACCAGCGACCCGTTCATCGTCCAGTGGCCGAAGGGCCTCGCCGCCCGGGGAGAGGTGCGCACGCAGTACGCGCACATCGTCGACATGGTCCCGACCATCCTGGAACTGCTCGGCCACACGCCGCCGGCCACGATCCGCGGGGTGACGCAGGCGCCGCTGCACGGCGTCAGCTTCGCCCCGGCCCTGGCCGACGGGGCCGCGGAGTCCGCGCGGACCACGCAGTACTTCGAGATGCTCGGCCACCGGGCGATCTACCACGACGGCTGGCGCGCGGTCTGCCCGTGGCCCGGCCCGTCGTTCGCCGAGGCCGACCACAAGTTCGGCGACCCGATCTCCGCCGACGACCTCACGCAGCTGGACCGGACCGCGTGGGAGCTGTACCACGTGGCCGAGGACTTCGCGGAGAACGAGAACGTCGCGGCGGACCATCCCGACCGGCTCGCGGACCTCATCGGGCGCTGGTGGGTCGAGGCGGGGAAGTACGGCGTGCTGCCGGTGGACGGCAGCGGCCTGGCCCGCATGACGAACGAGAAGCCGCTGGTCGGCGCCGCGCGCGACCGCTTCGTCTACTACCCGGGCACGCAGTCGGTGCCGTTCTTCGCCGCGCCGCGCGTCCTCAACCGGCCGCACGGCATCACCGCGGACGTGGAGATCCCCGCGGGCGGGGCCGAGGGCGTGCTGCTCTGCCAGGGCACCGCGGCCGGCGGCTACTCGCTCTTCGTCCAGGACGGGGCGCTGCACTACGTGCACAACTGGGTCGCGCGCGACGTGCTGCGCGTGTCGTCCGCCGCCGGGGCGATCACCCCGGGGCGGCACACGCTGCGCTACGAGTTCGAGCCGAAGGGGATGCCCGACCTGGCCCTGGGCCACGGCATGCCCGGCGGTTTCCAGCTGTACGTCGACGATGTGCTCGTCGGCGCGGCCGACGTCCCGTACACCACGCTCTTCGCGTTCAACCCCGGGCAGCTCAGCTGCGGTGCCGACCCGGGCTCGACGGTGACCACCGACTACGAGGGGCCGTTCCGGTTCACCGGCACGATCCACGACGTGACGGTCGACCTCAGCGGCGACCTCATCGAGGACGACGAGGCGACGCTGCGCCTGGCGCTCGGGAAGCAGTAGGGCGCACGCCTACAGGTGCATCCCGCCGGACACCTCGATGCGCTGGCCGGTGAGCCACCGGTTGCCGGGCGACAGCAGGGCGGCGATCGCGCTCCCGATGTCGTCGGCCACCGCGATGCGCCGCAGCGCGGTGACCGAGGCGATGTGCTCGGCGATCTCCGGGGTGTCGCGCACCATGCCGTCGCTGAAGTCGGTGGCGACGGCGCCGGGGGCGATCACGTTGACGGTGATGCCGCGCGGGCCGAGCTCCTCGGCCAGGTACCGCGTGAGTACCTCGACCGCGCCCTTGACCGACCCGTAAGCCACGCGCTGCGGGCTGGTGAAGCGGGCCAGGCCGCTGGAGACGTTGAGGATCGAGCCGTCGTCGGTCAGCAGCGGCAGGAGCCGCTGGGTGAGGAAGAAGACGCCCTTGAAGTGGACGTCGACGAGCCGGTCGAAGTCGTCCTCGGTGACGTCGGCGAACGCGCCCGCGATCGACATGCCGCCGTTGTTGACGAGGATGTCGAAGCGGTCGCGGCCCCACGTCTCGCGCAGCGCCGCGGTGACCTGCTCGGCGAACGCGCCGAACGAGCCGGTGTCGCCGACGTCGAGCCGCAGCGCGACGGCGGAGCGTCCGAGGGCCTCGAGCTCCGCGACGACGGCCGCGGCCTCGTCGGGGTGGGAGCGGTAGGTGAGGATGATGTCCACGCCGTCGCGGGCGAGGTGCAGGGCGGCGCTGCGGCCGATGCCGCGGTTGGCGCCGGTGATGAGGGCGATGCGGGGGGAGGAGGTCATGGACGCATCGTGCGCCTCGCGCCGCCGCCGGAAAAGAGGCGGCGTCATCCAGGGAGTGGCTGTCCCTGGCTAACGCACCGGGCGGGTTGCATACTGGACGCATGGACCGGGACGGCCTCGCCGACTTCCTCCGCCTCCGGCGCGAGGCGCTGCAGCCGGGCGACGTGGGCCTGCCCCCGGGGCGGCGCCGGCGGACCGCCGGCCTGCGCCGCGAGGAGGTCGCGGCCCTCGCGCACATGTCGACCGACTTCTACGCGCGCCTGGAGCAGCGCCGCGGCGCCCGGCCGTCCGCGCCGACCGTCTCCGCCATCGCCCGGGCCCTGCGGCTCACGCAGGACGAGCGCGACCACCTCTTCGCGCTGGCCGGCCACACGCCCCCGCCGCGCGGGACCCGGACCGACCACGTCACCCCCGCGCTGCTGCGCGTCCTCGACCGGCTCGACACCCCCGCGCAGGTCGTCTCCGACCTCGGCGTGACGCTCGCGCAGAACCGGCTCGCCGTCGCGCTGATGGGGGAGGACACCGGGCACGCCGGGCTGCGCCGCAGCATGTACTACCGCTGGTTCACCGATCCGGACGAGCGGGCGCGGTTCCCGCAGGAGGATCATTCCGTCCACTCGCGCAGCTACACGGCGGCCCTGCGCTCGGCGCACGGCCAGGCGGCGGACGACGACCCGGAGGTGGGGGAGCTGGTCGACCGGCTCCTGGCCGACAGCCCGGAGTTCGCGGAGCTGTGGGCGCGCCACGAGGTCGCCCGCCGCATCGACACCCTCAAGCGCTTCACGCATCCGCTCGTCGGTCCGATCACCCTGGACTGCCAGATCCTCACCAACGAGAACCAGGTCGAACGGCTGGTCGTCTTCACCGCCGTCCCCGGCTCCGAGGACGCCGAGCGGCTCGCGCTGCTCTCGGTCATCGGGACGCAGGAGATGGCGACGACCGCTCCACCCGGCGCCTGAGGTTCGCGAACTGGCGGGTCTGCATGATCCAGTGGGATGGCTCGAGGAAGAGGACGCTCATCGGGAGCCGCAGCCACCCCGGCCGCATCGCCCAGTAGCCGCTGACCACCAGGCGGGTGCGGCCGCCGGGAAGCTCCACCAGCTGGAAGCCCCACAGCGAGTCGGTGGCGTGGCTCGGCGGCGCGTCGCGCGGGTCGAACGGGCGGCCGCGCAGGTCCAGCGACATGCGCAGCCCGAGGAAGCGCTCGGGCTCCAGGACCACGACCTCCCACCACTGGCTGGCGTCGGGCTTGGCCGGGAGGCGGTCCCCGAGGGAGACGTCCTGCCACTCCGGGTGCAGGCGCTCGGCGCTGCGGGCGCCGAAGTCGTCGAGGCGGTCCCAGCTGTACCAGCCGGCGCGGCCGGCGCCCATCTGCACGAGCCAGGGCCAGACCGCACTCGGCGGGGCGTCGAGCGTGACGGCCATCGTCGCCGAGCGGGCTCCGCCGGGGATGACGTCCGCGCCGGGGTACGGCCCGTCGACCTCCTCCGGGGTCGCGCCCCAGCGGAGCATCCGCGGGCGGACGACGACGGCGTAGGCGGCGGCCGCTGCGAGGGCGGCGCCGAGCGCGGTGGTGCGAGTGCGGGACATGCGCCGAAGGTAGTTGCCGCCCACCGTCCGCCCATCCGTAGAAGTCCGCGGATGCCGTCGTAGGATGGCGGCGTGGACCGGAACATCGTGGCGATCGGCGGGGGCGGGTTCAGCGACTCCGGGCACCTCACCGGCATCGAGCACGAGGTCGCCACGCTCGCGCGGCGGCCCGACGGGCGGCTGCGCGTCTGCTACGTGCCGACCGCCGGCGGCGACCAGCAGGAGGACGTCGCGCTGTTCCGCCGGGCGTGGGCGGACACCGCCACGGACGTCTCGGTGCTCACGCTGTTCCGCCGCGACGTCGACGACATCACGGCGCTGCTGCGCGAGCAGGACCTGATCTTCGTGGGCGGGGGCGCCGCCTCCAACCTGATGGCGCTGTGGCAGCTGCACGGGGTGGTCGGGGCGATGCGGGCCGCCTACCGGGCCGGCGTCTTCCTGGCCGGCGTGTCCGCCGGGGCGATCTGCTGGCACGCCCACGGCATCACCACCACGTTCTCGGCGGACCGTCCCGTCGCCGTCGGCGGGCTGGGGCTGATCGACGCGACGTTCTGCCCCCACTGGCAGGTGCCCGCGCGGCACCGGGCGCTGGAGGAGCACCTCCTGAAGGCCGGCGGCGTGGGGTTCGGCTGCGACGACCACGGGGCGATCCACTACGTGAACGGCCGGCCCCACCGGGAGCTGCAGGACGCCGACGGGGTGCGCGTCGCGTACCTGCGCGTCGAGGGCGATGCCGTGACGGAGGAGCCCCTGCGCCGGGGGCCGCTGCCGGCCGACCTGATCGAGCCGTAGCCGCGGCCGGGCGGTGAGCGTCCACGTGACAAGATGCCGGACCTGTCCCACGACCGGAGGCTCGCGCTCCCATGACCCAGACCCGCAACGGCAGCGTGACGTTCGCCGCCCTCCTCATCCTCATCGCCGGCACGCTCGACCTCGTGTGGGGCATCAGCGCGCTGTCGAACAAGGAGTTCTTCCGCGCCGACGAGCTGCTGTTCGAGTCCCTCTCGACGTGGGGCTGGGTCTACCTGGTCGTCGGGGCGATCCAGCTCGTGGTGGGCGTGCTCGTCCTCACCGACCATTCGCTCGGCTTCGCGCTCGGCATCTTCGGCGCCTTCCTGTCGATCCTCGTCAACTTCCTCTCGATCGGCGCCTACCCGATCTGGAGCTGCCTGCTGATCGGCCTGGGCTTCTTCGTCCTCTTCGCGCTGGCCACGAACCTCGACCACTGAGGGCTCGCAGGGACGTCCGGACGTCCCCCGGCGGGACGTTCTCCACATTCCTCCCACCCCTCGGGAGGAATGTGGAGAACCCCTGGGGCGAGGCCGTCCGCGGTTGAGCATCGCGCTCGCTGGAAAGACCCAGGGCATGGTCGATCACCATCGCCTCCACCGGTTCGTCGCGGCCCAGGACGAGGGCGGCACGCACGACCGGGCGCTCGGTGAGCTCCGTGCAGGGCGCAAGACGAGCCATTGGATGTGGTTCGTGTTCCCGCAGCTGGCGGGGCTCGGCCGCAGCCCGACGGCCCGGCGGTACGCGATCTCCGGGCTGGCCGAGGCGCAGGCCTACCTGGCCCACCCGGTGCTCGGCCCTCGGTTGCTGGAGACGACGGCGGCCGTGATCGAGATCGACGCGCGGACCGCGGAGGAGGTGCTCGGCACCGTCGACGCGCTGAAGCTGCGCTCCTCGATGACCCTGTTCGCCCGCGCGGCCCACGATGAGCCGCTGTTCCGCGAGGTGCTCGACCGCTTCTTCGCGGGGGATCCGGACGAGGAGACGGCCCGGCGGCTCTGACCGGCGTCCTCGGCGGGCAGACAGCAGACGTTCTCCAAGTTGTTGCCACCCGTCGGCAACAACCTGGAGAACGTCAGGCAGGTCCGCCCCCGTGGTTCAGCCCCCGCCCTGCTCCTCGGCCCAGGCGATGATCGGCTTGCTGCCGGCGATCACCTCGCCGCCGGGGAGGACGAGGACGGGGAGCTTCTCCTGGCCGCTGATCTCCTTCAGGTCGGCACGGGTGCCGCCGGTCCCGATGCCGAACGGCCGGCCCTGGCCGTAGACGGTGGTCTCGTGCGCGACGCCGGCCTCGGTCAGCGCGGCGTCGGCCTTCGCGCACGGATGGAGACGGGGCATCTTGGTGCCCACGTGGCAGACGTAGAGGGTCGGCGTCGTCACGTCGAGGGTCACGGCGGCGGCATCGGGCACGGTGATGGCTCCAGAGGTGGGGTCCGGGAATACTCGCACCTGCGCCCGCCGGCTGCGGGAATCAGCCGCGCACCGTCCGGTAGGTGCAGATCAGCACGCCGGTGCTCGCCGTCACCGTCGACACGAGCTCCAGCGGGCGGGCCTGGCCGTCCGCGGGGAAGATCCGCTTGCCGCCGCCGACGACGATCGGCTCGACCATCAGCACGTACTCGTCGACCAGGTCCGCGGCGACGAGTTGCGCGGCGAGCGTCGGGCTGCCCCAGAGCTGAAGGCCGCGGCCCGGCGCCTCGCGCAGCGCCCGGATCGCCCCGATCGTGTCGTCCGGGTCGAGCAGGGAGGACCCCGACCAGGTCATGTCCTCCGCCCCCAGGGTGCGGGAGGCGACGTACTTGGGCAGGGCGTTCATCCGGTCGGCGAACGGGTCGCCCGCCCGGTCCGGCCAGGCCGCCGCCATGTTCTGCCAGGTGCGCCGGCCGTAGAGCAGCGCGTCGGTGCGGCCCAGGACCTCGTCGATCGCCGTCCCCATCACCGCGGGATCGAAGTAGGGCATCGACCAGCCGCCGCGGGCGAACCCGCCGTCGGTGTCCTCCTCGGGGCCGCCGGGCGCCTGCACGACGCCGTCGAGGGTGATGAAGTCACTGAGAATGATCTGCACGGTCTGCTCCTTGATCCGAATCCGGGTGTGGTTGCTATCAGGACGGGCGGCGCGTGGCGAACTCATCGCTCGGTCTCCCCGGTAACGTGGGCCGCACCGCATGAACCTGGTCGACGCCCTCCCCTCGCAGCCCAGCGCCGACACGCTCTACGACGCGTTCGTGGACTGGGCGACGTACGAGGGGCTCAACCTCTATCCCCACCAGGAGGAGGCGGCGATCGAGCTGTTCAGCGACCACAACGTGGTGCTCGCGACGCCGACCGGCTCCGGCAAGTCCATGGTGGCGATCGCGGCCCACTTCGCCGCTCTGGCCGAGGGCCGCACCACGTACTACACGGCGCCGATCAAGGCGCTCGTCTCGGAGAAGTTCTTCGCGCTCTGCACCGTCTTCGGGGCGGAGAACGTCGGGATGCTCACGGGCGACGCGTCCGTCAACTCCGGGGCGCCGATCATCTGCTGCACCGCGGAGGTGCTGGCGAACATCGCGCTGCGCGAAGGCTCGGCCGCCGACGTCGGCCAGGTCGTGATGGACGAGTTCCACTACTACGCCGACGGCCAGCGGGGCTGGGCGTGGCAGGTGCCGCTGCTGTGCTTGCCCCAGACGCAGTTCCTGCTCATGTCGGCCACGCTGGGCGACGTCAGCGACATCGCGACCGACCTGACGCGGCGCACCGCGCGGGAGACGGTGCTCATCGACGACGCCGAGCGGCCCGTCCCGCTCACGTTCTCCTGGTCCGTCGAGCCGCTGCACGAGCTGCTGGAGGAGCTGGTCGCGGTCGACCGGGCGCCGATCTACGTCGTGCACTTCACCCAGGCCTCGGCGATGGAGCGCGCGCAGTCGCTGCTCTCGGCCAAGCTCTGCACCCGGCAGGAGCGGGAGCAGATCGCCGAGGCGATCGGCGCCTTCCGCTTCACCGCCGGCTTCGGCCGCACGCTGTCGAAGCTGGTCCGCAGCGGCATCGGCGTCCACCACGCCGGGATGCTCCCGCGGTACCGGCGGTTGGTCGAGCAGCTCGCCCAGACCGGCCTGCTGAAGGTGATCTGCGGGACGGACACCCTGGGCGTGGGCATCAACGTGCCGATCCGGACCGTGGTCTTCACCGGGCTGGCCAAGTACGACGGCACGCGCCACCGGCTGCTGAAGGCGCGCGAGTTCCATCAGATCGCGGGGCGCGCCGGCCGGGCCGGGTTCGACACCTCGGGCTACGTCGTGGTGCAGGCGCCCGACCACGTGATCGAGCGCACCCGCGCGCTGGCCAAGGCCGGCGACGACCCCAAGAAGCGCCGCAAGGTCCAGACCAAGAAGCCGCAGGACGGCGCGGTCAACTGGACCGAGGAGACGTTCGAGCGGCTCAAGGACGCGGTACCCGAGGCGCTCGTCTCCCGCATGCGGGTGGACCACGCGATGATCCTCAACGTGGTCAACCAGCCGGCGGACCCGGTGGAGACGATGCGGGCGCTGATGGAGGACAACCACGAGGACGCGCGCGGGCGCGACCGCCTCTCCCAGCAGGCCCGGGAGCTCGGCGACGAGCTGGTCGACGCGGGCGTCCTGGAGTGGTTGGACGCCCCGGACCCGGACGGACGCACGCTGCGGCTGGCGCTGGACCTGCAGGAGGACTTCGCGCTCAACCAGCCGCTGGCCTCGTTCGCCCTCGTCGCGTTCACGCTGATCGACCCGGAGTCCGAGCACTACGCGCTCGACGTGCTCTCGGTGGTCGAGGCGATCCTCGACGACCCGTTCCCGGTGCTGACGGCCCAGGCCCACAAGGAGCGCGGCGAGGCCGTCGCCGAGATGAAGGCCGAGGGCATCGAGTACGAGGAGCGCATGGAGCTGCTCGAGGAGGTCACCTACCCCAAGCCGCTGGCCGAGCCGCTGCTCAGCGCGCTGATCACCTTCCGCGAGACCCACCCGTGGGTGCGCGAGTCCGACCTCTCCCCGAAGTCGGTGGTGCGCGACATGTACGAGTGGGGACGCACGTTCACCGAGTTCGTCGCCCACTACGGCCTCGCGCGTTCCGAGGGCCTCGTGCTGCGCTACCTGAGCAACGCGTACCGGGCGCTGCGTCAGACCGTCCCCGAGCAGGTCAAGACCGACGAGCTGGACGAGATCATCGAGTGGCTGGGGGAGACGGTCCGCCAGACCGACTCCAGCTTGCTCGACGAGTGGGAGGCGTTGACCGACCCCGAGTCGGTGGAGCGTGCCTCGGCCGCGATGGCCGCCGGAGCCCCGCCACCGCCCGCGCGGCCGTTGACCGCCAACGAGCGGACGTTCACGGTGATGGTGCGCAACGCGATGTTCCAGAAGGTGCAGCTCGCCTCCCGCGATCGCTGGGACGGGCTCGCGCAGCTGGAGGCCGCGTCGGCCGCGCTCACGGAGCCGCCCGGCCGGGTCGCGATGGGGGAGGCCGCCTGGGAGGAGGCGCTGACCGCCTACTGGGACGAGTACGAATCGATGGGCGCCGGCCCGGACGCCCGGTCGCCGCAGCTGCTGCTGATCGACCGGAACGCCGGGGCCGAGGGCGGTCGCCGTTGGACGGTGCGCCAGATCGTCGACGACCCCGAGGGCCACCACGACTTCGCGATCGTGGCCGACGTCGACCTGGACGCCTCGGACCAGGCCGGCGAGCCGGTGATCCGGACGATCTCGTTCGGGTCGGACGCACTCGGGGGCCGAGGGGCGGCCGGACCTGCGACACCGTGACGGACATCGCCGCATCCGCGCCATTTTGGCGCGTTGGCGCTTGTGTGAGTAATTAGGGTGTTTCGTGTGCGCTCACGTATCCAGAACCTCCCTCCGCGCGGCCTGGCTCTCGCCGCCGCGGCCGTCGCCCTCCTCGTCCTGCCGTCCGCGGCCTTCGGTCAGGCGACACGCACGTGGGTCTCCGGGGTGGGGGACGACGCCAACCCGTGCAGCCGCACCGCGCCCTGCAAGACGTTCGCCGGTGCGATCTCCAAGACGGCGGCCAAGGGGGAGATCAACGTGCTCGACCCCGGCGGCTTCGGCGCGGTCACGATCACGAAGTCGATCACGATCAAGGCGCGGGGTTCGATCGGCGGGGTGCTCACCTCGGGCACGAACGGCATCATCGTCAACGCCGGCGCCAACGACCGGGTGACGATCCTGGGCCTGGAGCTCAACGGGCTGGCGAACAACAGCCCGAACGGCATCCGCGTCCTCCAGGTGGGCACCCTGCGCGTGCAGGACACCGAGATCTTCGGCTACAACTTCGCCGGCGTCGACTTCGAGCCCAGCAACGCGAACGCCCGCCTCGTCGTCACCGACTCGCACATCTTCAACAACTACGCCGGGGGCACCACGGGCACCGGCGTGGTCGTCCAGCCGTCGGGCTCCGGCACCGCGAAGGCGACGATCCGCGGCACCAGCCTGGACAACAACATCTACGGCGTGGTGGTGGCCGGGACGACCCAGGCGGCGTCCGCGCTCATCTCCGACAGCTCGATCACCAACAGCGACCAGATGGGCGTGCTCTCCAACGGGGCGACGGCGCTGGTGCGGCTGTCCTCCACCGACATCACGGACAACCTCATCGGGCTGGGGATCGGCAACAGCGCCCAGATCCTCTCCTTCAACAACAACCGCATCGCGGGCAACGGCACGAACGGGGCACCCAGCGGCCTGATCGGCCTCGGGTAGCGCGGCTGACGTCCACGGGATCGCCTACGAGGCGCACCCCGGGGCGGTGACCGGCTGGGGGCCGCCCGCCGGCGCGGCGCCCGGGCCCTGATAGGCGCCGAGGTTCGGGCGGGCGGTCGCGGAGACCTTGTTGCCGAAGAAGTCCCGGCCGCCGTTGCCGGGGATCACCACGCCGGCGGCCAGAGCGGGCGAGCCCTGCCGCAGGCGATAGCCCCCGGCGGTGGTGAGCGACGTCGCCTTGCCGGGGGCCACGAAGCGGGGGTCGCCGACCATGCCGTGCGAGACCTGCAGGCCGAACCGGCAGCTGACGTTCGCGAACAGGTTGGTGTCCCAGATCGACCAGGAGTCCTCGACGAGCGCCGGCGCGGCCGCGCTGACGAAGAGGTTGTTGCGCACGACCAGCGACGACCCGTTGACGTTGCGCAGGAGGTACTTGCCGCTCGGGTCGCTCGTGAAGATCGTGTTGTTGTAGATCTGGATGTCCTGCTCGTTGCCGCACGGCGGCGCGCGCACCACGCCCTGCTCGGAGAGCGCGTCGTCCTGGCTGACGTTGTAGCGGACGATGCTGTGGCCTGACTGGGTCCCCTGGTCGCCGCACATCATCAGGAAGCCGCCGGCGTTCTCGCGGCTGAGGTTGTACTGGAACACCAGTCGCTCGTTGCCGCCGTCGATGTCGTAGGCCGTGCCGTCCAGGTCGCCGTTGGCGCCGTGGGAGACCGTGTTGAACTGGAAGGTCACGTCGGTGGAGTGGTAGGCCCACATGCCGGCGTTGGAGACGATGCCCCGCGTGTTGAAGCCGTCGAGGACGTTGCGTTCCACCAGCGCCTTGCTCGCGCGCACGACGACGACGCCGTCGCCCTGGATCCGCTTCAGCGTGTTGCCGCGGATGGTCAGCCGCTTGGTGAGCGTGCCGCCGCGGACGACGATCCCCTCGCGGGCCACGTCCTCCAGCCGGTTGCGGGCGACGAGGACGTCCGCGAACCCCTTGTCGGCGGCGGCCTTGAACAGGATGCCGCCGCTGTCCTTGCCGTAGTTGATCGCGTTCGTGCCCTCCGGCGCGACCTTGGAGGTCGCCACGTCGGTGATCACGTTGTCCTCGACGACGAACCCCGAGGCGACGGTGAGGCCGTCGTTCTCGATCTGGATGGCGGAGCGCAGTACGCCGACCTCGGCGACGGGGCCCGGGTTGCGGATGGCCAGGCCGCGGATCGTCCAGCCCTGCACGTCGTGCAGGACGATGACCGCGCGTGCCCCGGCCCCGTCGAGGACGGGGCGGCTGCCCTTGCCGTAGGCGCCGACCACGATCGGGCGGCTCTTCGTGCCGGAACGGTGCGGCTCCAGGACGCCGCGGCAGCGCGTGGACCGCTTGAAGAGGAGGGAGTCGCCGGGACGCAGGGCGGCCTTGCCCGCCTTGGCCAGCGTCCGCCACGGACGCTTGGCCGTGGTGCCGGACGCACCGTCCTTCCCCGTGGCGCAGTCGACGAAGAAGGTGCGGCCAGCGGGAGCCTTCGCGGTGGCGGTGTCCACGCCGAGCGCGGTCCAACCCGTGGCGAGGCAGGCCAGGATGCAGGCCAGCACCGCCGCGGTGCGGACAGCGGATACGCGGGCCGCGGGGCCCGTCCCGGCAACGTCGATCGTGCTCTCCATGCGACTTCCCCTGTCCCGTTTGCCGCTGTGCGCTCCGGCGAGGCGCGGAATCTACCGGTCCGTCGGGGCGAAGACGCCGGGTGCCCGTGGGTGTGGCACACGGGCGCTCGGGCTTCTGGCATCGTTGCGCACATGAAGATGCCACTCGCTGTCGCACTTGCCGCGGCCGCGGCCCTCGTCGTCGCCGCGCCGGCCCAGTCCTCGACCACGCTCGGGCAGGTGTTGCCCAACCCCGACGGCGGTGGCAACTGCGGCGAATCGGGGTTCCTCCAGGCGCTCCAGATCCAGGGTGGGAACCACAGCGTGCCGGCCGGCGGCGGGATCATCACCACGTGGAGCACCGCCGCCAAGAGCACGGCCAACGCCACCGGCGTGCGGCTGATGGTCATGCGGGCCATCGAGGAGTCCCCCGGGTACTTCAGCGTGGTCGGTGTGGCCGACCCGCAGACCGTCCCCCAGGGCACGACCGGCACGTTCCCGACGCGCATCGCGGTACAGGAGGGCGACCGGCTCGGGCTCGCCGTGACCAGCACCGGCTCCGCCCCGTGCTACGGGACGTTCGCGGGCGGCCGGGTCGCGATCCAGCCGTTCACCGCCGAACAGTTCCCGCCCGACCCGAATGCCGGCTACACCACGCAGTACAGCTTCGGCATCGTCACCGTGAACGGGACCGCGGTGAACGTCGCCGCCACGCTCGAGGCCGACGCGGACGGCGACGGCTACGGGGACGAGACGCAGGATCTCTGTCCGACCGACGCGGCGGTCCGCACGGTCTGCCCGGGCTCGCCCGGCCCCGATCCCGGCACGGACCCCAAGCCCACCGACCCGACGCCCACCACGCCGGATCCCACGCCGCAGACGCCGACCACCCCGACGCCGACCACGCCCACGGTGCCCAAGCCCGTCACGCTCACGCTGACCGTCCCCGCGCTCAAGGCGGCCAAGGGCGGCAAGGCCTCGGGCACGTTCTCGCTCCCCGCGGCCGGGAAGCTGAGCTGGAAGGGCACGTCG
>Ga0247758_1000003_pt1 | contig 142188 bp, 171 predicted proteins | sample UWRJL156409C4_FD_180950 | JGI IMG/M metagenome (GOLD analysis project Ga0247758, IMG submission 180950) | Plant litter microbial communities from Arlington Agricultural Research Station in Wisconsin, United States - UWRJ-L156-409C-4 | ecosystem: Environmental > Terrestrial > Plant litter >... | reverse complement strand
AAGTATGAAAAGCCAGAAGCAGATCTTACGGGGACAAAGGCGAAAGACGTGAAGCGGGGGCTCGAGGCTGTCTTCTAAAGGGCGTTCACACATGGGATCCTTTTCCCGTACAAGCTCTGATTCCGCTCCCAGGGGACGGACTCGGTCGCGTGAGCTGATGACATCGGCATGGCTAGCACGTTTTTGGTCCTAGGAATCGTCTCTGAAACTTGTTGGGCAATGATGACCGGAGAACTAATACCTAAACAACTTCCCTTCATGTCTTTGGTTCGCGTATCGTGTGTCGTGCCTGTGCTTCCGCCGTGGCTGTGGGTATGGCTTAATTTCGTCCCGATCAGTAAGCCAGGCGCCACCCAGGCATGGGAGTACAAGGTTAGTTATAGAGTACATCGTACGCACTCCAAAGGGGCGATCTGTGGCCTTCTGGGTAGGTCGGGCACGGATCCGTCCCATCGGGCCGTGCTATGAATAGTAAACAGTATTTTGCCCGCCTTCCTTTTGCGGACACGATCAAAACTTGGCGGCAGCCTTGCTGAGATGAAGTAGCGAGCAAGTCTACAGGCTTTCTCGTTGATCGTGATAAAAGTCACGGGCTGCTTTGACAGTAAGAAGGCATCTTCCAAACTAACTGAGGGGACACTTTCTTTTGGCGGGAGTACGTATGAAGAGATATTGTCAAACAAATATGCTGCCAAAGGCGGGATGCATCTACAAAGTAGGCATTGCTTTCCTGGGGGGCTTCTCATTGATGCTCTGGGCTCTGCTCTGCCCATCCAGGCGTCGGGACGTTTCACTTGACCAAGTTGGGTAGCTCGTACGGGTTGTGGGGACGCCATGTGCTGCTGTGGGTTTGTCATTTACAGGGGAGGGGAGCGGTGTTTTTGATTGTGAGTTGACAGAGCTTGGTGGGAGGTTGCCATAGGTCGCAATAGAGCCGGTCACTGTGGCTGTAAATGGTGCTTGCGATGGTGTGCTGACTGATTGTGGGGCGGGAAGGACCGTTGCAGACAACCTTGTCGGAACCTGCATCTTCAGCCTCGTCAGATTGTTCAGCTGCGAGATCGCCAAGTTGCGCCCTCTGCTCGGCCACGGCTAGGCTTCCAGAGAAGAAAGAGTAGTTCTGATGGGAGGTAGGCCTCCAATTCTCTTAATAATGTTTTCAGCTTGTATGCTTTGGTACGAGGAGTTACCGACGGCTGGTGAGAATGGGGTCGGTGCGGGACGGGCAGACTGACGATCAGCAGCACTAGGCCCCTCCAGGGGGGGGGGCGGAAATGACAGGAAATGGTATTTAGGCCAAATGGGGGCCACTGGAACCCGCCGAATTTGGCAGGGGTTTTTTTTCCTCGTTGTGACCCAGAGAATGGTCGCGAAGGGGGGCAAAATTAGGGAGTAGCCTGCAGTGGGGTGGAATCTCATCACCTCACTCTCACAGGTGAGGCGACCCTCTCACATCTCACCCGGCTCCAGCTCTCACTCACTTTTTGCCTCTCTCCCTCTCTCCCACTTGGTCAACTATACCATTTGGTATACACGCTCTTTTACCTACATTCTTTTCACAACCGTCTCCTTTCCCTTCTCCGTTGTTGGCCTTCGGGTTGTTTATCGCTCGTTTTTCTGTTCTCTCGTTGCAGACATTGGTCTGCTTTCGCTGGTCTTGGATGGTGTGTGAGGGGTTCGTCTTGGATTGATCGTCGGAATAAGGCTCCTGGAAGAGGGCAATAGAAAGAGAAGGGGTATCTTCGCTATGATTTCGCCCCTATCAACGACGCTCCTCCTGGCGGCCGTTGTGTCACCTTCTCAAGCGGCCATCGCGGCATGGTGGAACGGCATTGGTCCTCAAATCATACTGCAAAACACGACGACGGGCGCCATCAGACACAGCCCTTGCAACTCTTTTACGAACGCTTATTATTCACACGTTGACGGCAGCGAGCTGCCGCTCAGTTACAAGCCCAAGAATGGAACGGCGTTGGCGGGTGTAGGGTACTGGAACGAGTTAACCACAATGTGAGTCGGAGACGCTTCAATGGTAACGTCAGAAGCCGAAAGCTCATGCTGACCAGGCTACCAGCGCCTCGGTTTACTATGTGGAGAAGAACGGTCGCCTGGCAAATGCTCTCCTGGAGTGCAACATGAACACGGGCCTCTTCAGAAGCAACGGGAACTGGATCATCAGTGGCGAGGACAACACCGTTCACAACAGCACCAGTTTGGCGGCTCTGCTGCTTGGTGCGACTGGCGGTTACCGGGTCTATTGTATGGAAAATTACCGTCTTTTTACCCCCTGAAGGAGGAATAACTAACAGCTGCTTGCCATTAGACAATGATGTCGACATGGCCATCAACGAAATTGGCTATACAGATGACTCCGGATGGGCCTGGAAGGGTATCATCTCGAAGGACAGGCAAGCCTCGCCGGCTCTCGGTGCCTTTTTCACAGGGAAGGAGAACATCACTGTTGCAAGTATACGCGATGCCCAGAATGTCGAGACTATCAGATACAATTCGGATAAGACCTGGCGCATCTCGACCTTCCCGCAAACGCTTGCGGGCAACATCACCACACATGAAACCAATGCCACATCTTTCGCTATCGACCAAACAGTCCCTGTCAACTTTACTATGCCAGCCTGGGATGGCAAGTCAACGTCTCTTGGCGTCAGCATCGATTCGGAGTATACGCGATCTGTATGGTACATCGGCAACGACAAGTCCCTCTATTCAGTACGAAACAAGAACTTCACCTGGGGGATGCAAACGAACCAGACGGACGCTTTCTGGCCCTTGGCCGACTCGCCCGGGGCCGAGTTCGGTATCGCGAGCGAGTTCAAGAGCAGCATGGTCCGCATCTACTACTTTGTCAAGGGCCAGCTAGCTGAGATCAAGTACGAGAAGGGCGAGTGGAAGACATGGAAGGCCCTCGCCACGCCACCCAAGGCCGCTGTTATACAATCCCCGACTTCACCACTTGCTCCCGCAAAGACGTCTCCGGACGCAGGCGCAGTGACAGCGGAGACTGGTCTCTCAGCAGGCGCCAAGGCAGGAATCGCCGTCGGTGTAGTGCTAGGCGTCATTGCTCTATGCGCGCTTGGCGCTGCGTTCTATCTCATGAGGAAACGCAGGGAAGCCCCTATCGACCCGGAGCCGTCAGCTGGCTATAACGATCACCACACGCCTGTGCTATCCTACGGATCACACGCGCCTTCGCAAGACATGGCCTACCACGACTGGGAGAAGCAAAATGGCGTGTCTCCGCAGTACCCCATGAATTATCCCGCTCAACTAGACAGCTCGACTCCACCGGTCCAGCTAGACACCACTGCTCGAGCATCAGAGTTGGCCACACCAGCCCCGATGTACGAACTGGTGGGCGATGCGAATCAACAAAGACATCAGGCGCCATAATTATATTTGGGATGGACGTTAATGAACAAAATTAGGCACTAGGAAGGACCCAGCGATGACTGGGAGCTAATAGTTGAGGGGGATTTTGGAACCTAACAGGACTATTTTACCTCTTTCATATCTGACTTTCCATAGGCCGTGGGATTGTGGAAGGGATAAATGCCTAGCGTGTCTGGAACTTGAGCCCGTTACAGTATCAGTATTCATACCCACTCTGCCCTCTCTACGTTCTAAGAAATGGTGCCGAACTTGCATGCTCTTGGCATGTGCAGTTGTAGGTAGTATTATCTGTATATTTTCTCCATGGTTCTGCAGTTGTTGGCCACATTTTGTCCACTGCCGCTGAATTCACTTCGAAATCTTACGTCCTTGGTCAACACCAATAGCTCTTTGCTGTGTTCAACCCACTTCCTTGGACGCGATAAACCTGGGGCTGCCATCCCTGATACCCCTTCTTCCCGTGTATTGCTGCTGGGTAGTCACCCATGTGTAGGCGTTCGCTAATGGGCGATCAGCCTGATGGAGAGGTAATGTTGGATATGGGCGCATTCAATGAGCTCTGTGGAGACCCAATAGCCATGAGGGGATTCGCTATTTTCTATTTGCCATTTGCGCTGACTGGGATATACATACACTCCTGACCTTGTTTCTGTACGATGTTGTGCCTTAAGAGATAGCAGGTAATACCCCCATCAGAAAACAGTAGACGTCTATTACCGCTCGTTTATCATCAACAAGCAAAAGACCACTCTGAAAGCCACCGCTCTTGATAACACCAGGGACATTATCATTCCCCATGAACCAGACCCCGTCCTTCATGTATGAGCTGCGAAGCAAATCGTCTTCCGAGTCGTCCCACAAAATCCACCGTCATCCGACCTCCCGAAACATAGCACATCACTTAGACGCACAAGGCATGACATAAACTCAGCAATTGCAATTGCGAGATGAAAAGACAGTATGATATAAACCCTCAAACGCGGACACACACAGAGCTGTGATGTAGCTGACTGTTAGTAATGCGCCGCCATGCACCGCCATGCACCGCCATGCACCTCCAAAGGTTAACGACCCGGACGACTTTGAACGCCGAATAGGTAGCGAAGCTCATTCACGCTGAGTCTCCCGAGGTTCTTCGCTTCGCCCTCGTCAAGCGCGGCCTCGACAAGCTTGCGCTTGTCTTCCTGTATGTGCAGAATACGATCCTCGACCGTTTCCTTCACCAGAATGCGATGTACCTTGACCTCCCTCTGCTGGCCGATACGATGCGCCCTGTCAACAGCTTGCATCTCGATATAAGGATTCCAGAAGGGATCGCAGATGATGACTCGCGAAGCGACGGTCAAGTTGAGACCAGCATTGCCCGCACGGAGTGACACGAGCATTACCGTATTGCGGGGGTTTTGGATAAAGTCGGTCACGGCTTCGTCGCGGTGGTTGCGTGACATACCGCCAGTGTAGCGACAATACCTTAGCCCTAGCTTGTACTTGATTTGGCACTCGATGAGGTCGAGGAGAGAAGTCCACTGTGAAAAGATGATGGTCTTTTCGTTGGTCTCCTGAATTTCCGTCAGAAGGTCAATCACCTGATTGACTTTGGCCGAATCCTCCCAATTGTCTCGAAGGTAGTGCATATAGCGGCGACGGGCTTCCTGATTTTTACCTGCTTCATGTCGAAGCTTCCCAAGCTGGTGAGGCTTAATCTCACCATCCAACTTCTTCATAGCCTTTTTGCCTGCTTTCGCCTTTGTTGTTTTCGTCATTTTCATGGCGAGTTTCTTTTCCTTCTTGATCTTCTTGGCTTTCGCCGCGGCTGCTAGCTCCGCTTCGATTGCGTCATCGTCATCTAGTTTGACTCCCTCGTCGTCATCAGAGACGATAAAATCCTTGAGGCTACCAGAGGAGTCCGTGTCTCCGTCCTCCGTTTCGGATCCAGAGTCCGTGCCGCTCTCAGTTTCGCTCCCGTCCATCACAGCGGCCTTGACGGGCATATGCGCTCTCTGGAAGGCCGTATAATTGATGACCTTCAAGGGATCAACTGGACCACGGCAAACAGGACATTTGGCGGCGGCGGCATTCTCATTCCCAGACCTGATATTGCCTTGGGCGGCTTGGTCAGTGAGAGAGGCAAAGCACTCCGAGCACGTGTCGTGCCCACAAGGTATTATGAGGGTCGGATCCGCGACGGCATCATAGCATATCGGGCATTCGAATGCCTCGATTCCTTTGAGACGCTCGATCACAGGCAATTCGAGGGTCTTCGCTAAGGCCACCATCTGAGTCTCGGAGACCTCGTTGGAACCGACACATTCAAAATCCATAAGGTGAGGGTGGCAACAGGCTTGACGGAGACGGAGGAGAAGCACGAGGATGTTGGAGTAGTTCTTTCCCACAGTTCCTTGCCGGAGGTACTTATTGAACTGAACCTGTGTTCTTCCCTCCAGATCCTTGTAGAACTTAAGCTCATCCTCGGAGAAGACGACGAAGTTCTCCAGTTGTGTCTTCGGCGGCAGAGTAAGAATAGGCTTGCCATCGATTACCGAGTTCTTCATCCGCCTGAGCATCATGGCCTTCAGAACAGCCTGAAGCCTTTTCATGGCGTCGTTCTTCTGAGGGTCAGTAGTTCTAGCTTTCGGGTAGAGACTTTTAAAGGCCTAGCTTCTTGATCAGATTCGTTTGCCCGATCAGGTAATAACTTTCAATAAGGGCACTGACCTCTGTAAACTGCTTCTGGTGCGCGTACGGCTTGATGCGCAAAAACCGGATCAGTGGAAATAATTCCGACACCCCGTTCATCATGGGCGTGCCTGTCAGACACCACCGATAAACTGCCTCGATCTGGTGGGCTGCTTTGGACTGTTGAGTGTCTTTGTTCTTGATACACTGAGCTTCGTCGAGGATGACACGATAGAACTTGCTCTTCGGGTGAAGAACGGGGCATTTGATCTGGAGCGCCAAATCTTCCGACGGATCATAGCCAGCTGACTGCTTCCTCTGCTCAATGTGCAGCTGGTATTGTTTCCATTCCGATGCGATCGACCCATATGTTGTCAGGACAACGTCGTGCCTCTTGATCTCATGGTAGGAGACTTTCTTTTTCTGATGAAGAAGAAAGACACTCAGCTTATGGGTGCTTTTCAACTTCTTCTTGATCTCCATCTCCCACTGCTTGATCAGAGCAACCGGCCCAATGATTAAGTTCGTCTAAATACTGTCAACATTTCGGATCGTTATGGACGGCGTGTTGGTTCAAAAATTTCACATACCTTGATGGTGTCATCCGACTGCCGAGTCACCATGAGCGCCAGCGTTGAGATCGTCTTGCCGAGGCCCATGTCATCTGCGAGAATGCCACCTTTGTTTGACCCCTTCTCCATATCCGTCATCCACTTTAGTGAGAGTTGCTGATGGGTGTATAGCGGATACCTGAGCGCCTCGGGAGTCTCGCCGCGTTCCTCTGCCGGTATGTCCATATCAGGGCGAATGTTTGACAACAGGTTTTGTATCTCCTCCTCCGTCTTCCTGGGATCCTCCACATAATCGGTGAGAAAATTAACGAGATTGGGATTGAGCTGGTTCCCATAGGTATCCGTGAAGTTATCGAAGCTGACGCCGTTGGTCTGGCCAATAACACTGCTCAACGAATTACCATAGCTCGACGAACCGGGTGTCAGGTAGCTGCCATTGTGCAAATAACCAGGTCGATTCATGTCCAGGAGTGACGGGTTCAGAGCACCACCGTAGCCCGGAAAGGGCGCTGCCGGAGCCTGGTTTGCGCCATACGGGGAATAGACCATGGAAGGGTTCTGGTATCTCTGGGATGCTAGAGCTGTTTGACGAGCCTGTTCGATGGGTGAGGCGACTTGGTACTGCGCGGATGGCCACTGGGGAGGTTGGGCATAGCCCATCCCACCCGGACGTTGTGGTAGGGAAACTTGTGTCGGCACCGTTGGTCGAGAAGGGGTTGGTAGCTGCGGATAGCCAGTTGAATATGGAGCAATAGCTGAGGGGCTACTATCATCTTCCGAGGAGTCAACAAAGGCTCCGGGCATTTGGTAGTTGTTGTCCGGGCTCCCGCTCCCGGCCGACGGCTTGAATGTGGTTGCGAAGCTGCTCGAGGATGGCGCACGCTCTGATTTGATGCCTCTGCTTCCCATATATGAAAGACCCTCTGGTTTGATGCTCCTAGAACCCATGAACGAGGGCTGCCCGAATCTGACATCCGCGGCACTAGGGCCAGAAATAGGTTCCGCCTTGACAGCATTCTTGGACGGGGACGACCTCGGAATACCGCAACTAGGTTCTGGCTTGATATTACTGGGCTGTGAGCTACGATTCCACATATGGCCGAAGGCATTAGGTTGGCTATGCCGAGAGTTTTGGCCGAATGTGGATGAGTTCTGGGTCGGCATCATGCCCTGGGAAAGTTGTTGTGCCAGCCTGAAATCCGAATCTGCCATCGTCTTGTTACGATGGAGACGCTCTTCGGTTTCTTCCTGCCTCTTCACAACAGACCTCCATGCATCGTCATCGTCTCTGGACCAACATGTTAATATTCCACAGGCCTGCTTCTCTACCCGGGGAGGGACGGCATACCCAGTAAGGTCGATGATTGGCGCCCCATTGAAGAAGTCATCTTCTGCAAAGAGGTCGTCATCGTTCCAATGTATCGGGGTAGACTTTCGGGACTTGGACTCGGGTCGTCCTCCAACGGCAGCGCTGAGATGCGAACTACCGAACGAGCGCTTGCGCTGGTTTGACGGTGTGCCCGCTCGCGAGTCGCCAGGACTTGACATGGCAGACGGGTTTGAGGATGTAAAGGGAAGGTTTCGTGCTGAGTAGTTTCCAATTAGCTTTGGGGAAAAGAGCCTCCGACAAGCCGAGGGAATGCAGGGAAAAGAAAAGTTAGTACCTCTGGATTGGCCACGAGCCTCACCTAACCGCTTCTGGAGGTCTGCGATTCCAACCTTGAGTTGGTGAATCTGCTCCCGAGTCTCGGGGGTCTCCGGAACGTCGAGAAGAGAATTCAGATATGCCCGCTGGACGGTTAAATCTTCTTCAAGTTCGGCGATGTAGGTATGGTCGAGCCCAGCGGTCGCAGATGTGGTACCGTTTGACGCCATGTTTGTCGCATGGCCCCAGCGAGACTCAACAAAAAAGGGCGGCTGCGTCCGAATCACCTAGACGGACCAGGCGCTAGAAGGACAGAGTAACAGGGCAACAGGATGCCTTGCGGACGGCAATTGGCGCCCCGTCTCGAATCGTTGGACAGGAACCCGTCCCTTGAGGGAGCTCTGTGGCACACGTGGTGGGGGAGGGACGGAGACACGCAGCTGCGAGGCTTCGGGGCCACAGCCTCAACCTACTCTAGATAAAAAGCGCACTCTATTGCGGGGGAGGGGAAAGAAAGGAAAGACCGGAATGCCAGACCGAAAAGTACAGTGCGTGGGTTGATCTAGCTGTTCGCGCCTGCGAGAGTCAAGTCCAGTTGCAGCCTGGTCGCAATTGTACAGTTGCTCAGAAGGAATCAGCCAGTTTAAGTGGGGCGGTGTCGCTCTTTCCGCAAAGTGCTTTCTGACAGACCCCAAGCTCTGCTGCTGTCTGACTTTGTGGGCTGTGGCTGGCTGACAATAACCCGTTCATACCAGATTCAAACCACTGGCAAAATCACGGTTTTTTTTGCCACGAGAAAATACAGAAAATCTCTTTTACCGAGAATACGTGCAAAGTGGCAACATTTAGTGATCCTCCTTTGAGTTTCCCATGGCGCGTCGCATTCCACGCGTTGCTTGTCCCGCTTTATTGTTTACCCCTGTCGCAGATGATGTAATGGCTGCTGTGGGGTACAATATACAGTCGGAAAACTCCGACTCGCCTGACTGGACAGCACTTGAAGAATCCCAAGACCTAACCCCCTAAAAACGCCTGCCCAACCGCTTAGAATCCCAGAGGTAAAGTCAATCAAAAACAAAATGTTATCACCTAGCAGGCTCCGACTCCGCCCCAGAGGTCGCCCCTTTGACCTTGTCCCACCAATGCGAGACCTTGCCGGTGAACCAGTCCCAGAACCCCTTGACGCCCGACCCGCCATCATTCTGTTCTTCACCGCCCTCGCCGTCAGATTGGTCGTCCTCACCCTCAGGTTGCCCTCCTGTGGGTTGTGCCTGGGGCAGATCGACACCCGAGCTCTTTGGTGGTGCACTTGGCGATGCAGCAACCGGATCAGAGCTTGTGGACACGGGGTTCACGAGAATTGACCTTGTAGGCGCAGAAGAAGTTGTCTCCGAAATAGAAGTGATGAGAGATATTCTCGTCGCCCCTACCGGGTCCATTGGGTTCTCCACCGGATCGCTATGGAGCCCAATCGGCTTGAAGGGCAGTCGAATGGTCCCATTGTTCGGCGCAGGGGCGATACCCACAGAATCGCACAAGACGTTGTAGACCTCGGTGTTTTCTATTCCCGAGTTAGATTCGTCCAGGTTCGAGCCGTGTTTGGAAAACTCACGGAAGACTTCGACCTGGCTGTTTGGCTTGTGAGGAAAGGCCGGGCCTCTGGCAACAAAAATTGCTCTCATCAACGGATGTTCGTGATCGTAGCCATGAAGGCCACGTGGGTGGTAAACCTCCCCCTTTGCTTGCGCCTCTTTCAGATTCATCTCCTTCATTGATACTAATGACCACCCAGTTTTGGGTACTATCCACAGCGGTGCGATGCGGTTGTTATTCGAGAAATGGTATCGCTCCGGCATGTTAACGTCACGGAGATACACGTCGAGATTCGGGTTTCCTTTTGTCTTCTCTATCAGCTCATTGTAGATGCTTTGCAGCTCGTCAGCGTTCTTCGGCCGGAGGCCCACGAGCGGCCACCCATCCGTGTGCTCAATCTTGCTGAGATCCACGAGGCCCTCGATTTGAATAAGGCGAGAGGTATCCGTCGTCGCCATACCGTGGTCCGAGACGACAATAACATTGACAATATTAGTCAAATTTCGCCCTTCTAGACCCTTAAACACTCCATCAAGTAGTCCGTCCACTTTCTGAATGGTGGATCGAATTTCGGTGCTATTGGGGCCGTATTTATGCCCATCCGAGTCAACGTTTGGCACATAAGCCGCGATTATCTGAGGGCGCTCGGCGTCCGGCATGTCCAAGAATTGCAGGACTCTGTCAACTTTCTTCGAGAGCTTCTCCTTGCCATTGTACTTGTCCAAATAGGTAGGCTCGACATGAAGAATGTGCGCTTCGCTGCCGGGCCACATGTGTATGGCAGTTTTGAGCCCCTGATTCTGCGCCGTGACCCAGAACGGCTCTCCGTTCCACCATTTTGGATCTAGGGACCTACTTGGATCCGTATAGTAGAACTCCTCCTGCAGCTCTGGATCCCAAAATGTGTTTCCTACAACGCCATGTGCTTCAGGGTACAATCCCGAAGCAAGCGTGAAGTGGTTTGGAAATGTAACACTCGGAAAAGAGGGCTTTGGTGGATATCAGCGAATATGACTTATTTTTAGGTGTTTCTTCTTTACTGGGGACTGTCTCCGGACACTTGAGATAAGGGGAGAAAGAATGAAACGGGAAGAAATCGTCTCGAATCGAGTACTCACTAGCATGTATAGTGGCGACACTCCCTCTCCAATCATCGCGTTGAGTCTTGGTGTCAGGCCCCTGTTCAAGAAGTCGGCGCGGAATCCATCTAAGCTGATGATTATCGTTGTCGGGGCAAACAAGGCAGTCCCGTTGCTGACCATCCGAGATGCATCCGCGTGCGGTCTTCTTTTCCTTTCGATCGACAGCTTCCATGCCAGCAGAACCAGTATTGTAAAGGCCACGGCGATGATTGCATGCACCAGCAACCAACGGCGGCAAGTCCGTGTCCGTTTCGATTTGGCATCCGCCAGGTGCAAGAGACCCTTCCTGTCGACCTCGTCGCTGTCATCCCTATCGCTGCTTTCGCCGGTTGAACTGCCTTCCTTCATTCCACCCTCCTCCATCTCGTACATGAGCTCGCCATCCTCCCCATGCTCGGCCTCTGTGAGCAGCCTGTTTTTCTTCGCCTTCCTCCTTGCCCTGCGCAAACTGCGCTTCTCCAACACGAGGTCTTCGGTCGATGACCCGGGCGCCAGATGAGCTGATGGACTTCTCTGGCCCGACAGTGAAAGGTCGCTGTTCCGGCGACCGAACAGGCTCAAAGGGTTTGGAATGGGAATGGGTATCCCAGACCCCCTTCGCCCACGCTCCTGTCTCCGCCGGCTTTCGACGACCAATTGATCCATTTCGTCCTCTTCCATCAAAACTAATCGATCGTGAGCGCGGAGCTCCCGGCTATTTCGTGCGCGCAGTTGGCGTTCGTCATCGTCGCTGTCTGTGTCCTGGTCACTGCGAATCGACGCGGCGTCATTATCGTAGTCGGAGGGCGAGAGCAACGAATTGTCTCGACCGCTCACAGCGCTCGTATTTAGCGGCTGCGGGCGCATAATGCATTCTATCAACAACCAAGTGATAGGAATGTTCGGCGAATCGTTGAACACAAGTAACACAAGGAACACTAGGTGTCGATAGTCGGCTGAGTTCGATGCAGGGTCAAAGCACACGCCCGGGTGTGCTAATAGCCAACCCTGCACTCTTTTGGGATTTTGAGGGTCCGCTTGACAGGTGCTCCCGCGATTGGCGATCTTCAAGACACCAGCATCCCAATCCCGATAAGTTACTAGTATTTTATCAAAACCGTATGCGGTAGTCTTCACTGTGGAAAGATCCTCGAATTGTTTTGTATGAATCGGTTGTCTATACGGAGGCACCTCGGATCAGCCAAAAGAAAGGACATCTGTGTCCCCCGCGAAAAGGTTGTTCTCGGTATAAAGTTTTAAATAAATAAAAAACCACTCAGAGGAATTGGCATATGGAGGCAGGCTGGGAGAACGTATCACGGAGGGCCAACTTCAAAGTGTGGAACAGGTCGCGCTAGCTAAAAAGCGCTCGGGGCCGTGGCGTAACGAATCGAAGGTTCGTCCGTATCGTTGATCAAAAGACAGCATGGCTTTGTTCCCTGCATCTGGCGCGAGTCTCATTAACAAGTATTGTAAGGCAGGAACACCTAGGGCTTCGCACCTGCCTCACACGAGATACAGATGGCTTCGTTGCTCGGCAAAGCTCAAGCAGGGCATCGGGTTGTGGCTGGCATGGCTGCCAAGCCTCATCTTGGCAGCGTTCCCCACCCCAGTGTGGCTTAGGGGATCGGAACCGGAGCCACCTTTTCCGCTAAATTTCAACGAGCCCTGCTGCCAATTACCAAACTCGCACACAAAATTTGGTCAAGATATCGGTGCATAGGCAGGACTTGAATCTTTGACTGCCTCGTAACAACCAGCAAAGGTACGAAAACCCTCCTAATCGCACCGCGATCTTCCCCACGCCCAGTCTTTCATTGCGCATCAGTCCATTTCGGATATCCTCAAATTGCCGTGCATCGACCGGCGACTCAATCGCTAACCCCACACTTCAGAAGTCATTCACGATGTCGTCGGAAATCCAAATCGGATCGAGCTCGTGGCGCCGCATCGAGGTCGGCCGCGTGCTGAAGCTCGAGAATGGCACTCTGGCTGCCATCGTCGAGATTATCGACCACAAGCGCGTACGTTAGACGTTGGGAATTGGAATCTAGCACAGCAGGAAACTAAACTGGTTGGCATCGCAGGCTCTTGTCGATGGACCGTCCTCAGACCCCAAGCTCGCTTCGGCCCGCGGTACCATCTCGTTCTCGAACACGCTCCTGACACCCCTCGTCATTGCGAACCTCCCCCGTGGCGCCCGGTCCGGTGCCGTCAAGAAGGCGTGGGAGAAGGCTGAGATCGACGCCAAGTGGAAGGAGGGCAACTGGGCCAAGAAGCAGCTGCAGCAGGAGCGCCGCCAGTCCCTCACCGACTTCGATCGGTTCAAGGTTATGCGGTTGAAGAAGCAGAGACGTTTCGAGGAGCGCAAGGCGCTAGCCAAGATCAAGGCCTCGGCATGAGCTAGGACAGCAGGAAGGGGAGCGTTTGGTCGGCATTGGTTCTTGGGGGAGCAGGGTATTCTGGAACGGTCTGCATGAACATCAGCATGAGGGTTGCTGAATTCCACTTTTCGTCGCTTTCGGAAGACCTGTATGTCACATCACAATGTGACCGGCGTCATGGAAAATGCAAATTAAGCCCACGTCTACGCTCATATTCTTTGCCGTGAGACGTCCGCATAAGCGAGGAAATGCGCAGTAGTAATCGTATCAGAAATAAACCCATAAGCTCCCAATCGCATCATTGTTTGCATTATCCCCTCTGATATCCTGAAAACGAGCCCGTGAACATTTGGCCTTGCTCAAACCTCCATTCTACGGCGGTGGAAGGCAGTGGCAGATAGCCCGATTGGGACGGGGGGACTTGGAGCCCCACTCGACACCGCAGCAGCTCGGCTCCAAGCCCTACCTGGATGAAAATTGGCCCCGAACATTTTCTTCACAACCGCCTCGATCGCTTCATACATCCCCGCACGTTGACCTTAGCGCAATTAACCACATAAATGTAAGTACTGTCGAATGCCGTTTTGACGTGTCAGTTTTGTCTTCGCCGTTGGATGCGGATGGCCCGGATCAAAAGGCGAAGTGGCGGTCGGAGAATTGTGCGCAGAGATGGGACCTAGCTAACCACTCAGCTTGCCAGCTCTCCAAAATGGCCAACCCTAGAGTCGAGGAACTTCCCGATGACGAGGTCAAGAAAACCACCGTCGAAGAGCTTGAGGACAGCAGCAGCGATGAGTCCGAGATCGAGGCTGGCGACTCCAGCCTCCCCGCTGGTTCCAGCGCTGTGATCCACTCTCGCAACGAGAAGAAGGCTCGCAAGGCCATGGAGAAGCTTCACCTGACCCGTGTCCACGGCATCACCCGTGTTACTCTTCGCCGCCCCAAGAACGTGAGTTAGCTAGGGAACGAGTCTGCCGGTCTGGCCCGAGAGCCATTCACTGGGCGGGAAGCGCAATAGGTAGCTAATCAACATGGTCAGATTCTCTTCGTTATTAACAACCCCGAGGTCTACAAGTCCCCCAACAGCAACACGTACATGTGAGTATATTTGCGGCTCCCGTAAAAAAGAATGCCATATTACGATGCTGACTCTTAGATAGCGTGTTCGGTGAAGCCAAGATTGAGGACCTCAACGCTAGCGCCCAGGCTGCTGCTGCTCAGCAGCTCGCCAACCAGTCCGTCGAGCACGACCACGCCGGTCACGACCATGCTGGCCACAGCCACGCCGGCGACACTAAGGAGGAGGAGGAGGACGATGGCGAAGAGGTCGATGCGGAGGGCATCGAAGACAAAGACATCGAGCTCGTCATGACCCAGGCAAACGTCTCTCGCAAGAAGGCCATCAAGGCGCTGAAAGAGAACGACAACGATATAGTCAACTCAATCATGGCGTTGAGTATCTAGAGTTGGCGTGTTGATCATGGGTGCCGGGGTGTAACCAAAGCTAGTCAAAACAACTTGGCAAAAAATGTTCCTCCTTGGCTGGGAGTTCATAATTGAGGCGTATGCCAACCCAATATCTTGAAGGGCGAAGCTGCATTGGCATGTTCTATTGGTACACAGTGAAATATTCCGGGCTCCCTCAGGCACCTTGTTTGTAGAAGAACTGAGCGGCACCCACTCCATCGCCTGTCAATTCTCGTCAGAATGTCATTTTGCGAGATATAACTCCCAATCAGCCTTGATATTGCATGGAGCGTGCATGAAACCCAACGGGGTGTTGAAGCGTTGCTTCTAATTCAATCCGGACGGAGTTGGTGAATGGTGGGCCCTTGAGCTTCCGAAGCTCGGGTCACGTGAGGTGGCTTCTCGCGACGGGGCAGCCGTCAGGCACTGCATTGACTTTGCCGAAGACCAGCAACACCAGCGAAGCCAGTCTCTCCACTCCACGACCACCTCACAATCACCGCAAAAATGGCCGCAGTACGTGTATACCTCCAATTCAGCTCCTGGGAGGCGAATTCTTGGCTTTTCTTAGTGCTTCGAGTGCCAATTGCGCAATGCCAGACGGCACCCAGCACACATCTCGGCCGAAAACTGAGCTAATTTTTGCGTCCCTCATATAGCGAAGCGCTGCCCTCAAGCTCGACTGGGCCAAAGTCACCACCTCGCTCGGCCTGCGCGGCCAGACGGTAGCGGGTCTCCAGGCCTTCAAGACGCGCAGCGAGAATGCCCGCCGCAAGATGCAACTGTTGTCGGAGCTCCCCACCGAAGTCGACTTCGCCCAGTACCGCGGCGTCCTCAAGAACCAGGCCATCGTCGACGAGATCGAGAAGCGCTTCGTTGCCTTCAAGCCCGCCTCGTATGACCTGAAGCGCCAGCTCAAGGCCATCGAGGCTTTCGAGATCGAAGCCATCCGCAACGCCGAGGCCACCAAGGAGAAGGTCGACCTGGAGCTCAAGGACCTGGACAAGACCCTCAAGAACATTGAGGAGGCACGGCCCTTTGATGAGCTTACGGTGGTATGCACAACCCTCTTTGCTGTCGGCCACATACGATACTGTGTGATGCTGATCAATTGGATTTCTAGGACGATGTTGCGGCTGCTGAGCCCTCGATCGACGAGAAGACCTCCCAGCTTGTCTCCAAGGGCCGCTGGTCCGTACCAGGATACAAGGTATGCTTATGTCACCCTCTGGCTCCCATCCGGCGCCACGTACTGACCACAATTATAGGAGAAATTCGGCGATCTCTCCGTGCTTTAAACGCCTCAAACCCTTTGTTTTGTCTGTGTACTCTAGCATTGTAGATAGCCGAGCCGCGTCAAGAGGTGACGGCAGAATCGCATTCATCCTTTAATCCACTTCACACCAGCCTGGCATTTGATACTAGCACATTTCGCCATGACTAACTGGTAGCCCTCACTCGGCTACCCAGGCAAGCCCCCTTAGCATCGCCTGGTCTGCCTCCCACGCTCTGGCCAGATGTGGCACGATTAACCAAAACGTATGGGGCCATCCTTTGACCACATCAACCGCACATCCACCCCGGCAACATCCAATGCTTTCGCATAGCAAATCCCGTCAGAGTACAGCCCATCGTTTGTGCACACCTGAATCCACGTCCGTGGCAGCTTCGCCAGGACCTCTCCGTCCGCCTCCAGCGGCATCCCCTCCAGTCTATCCCGGGGTACCTCTCGCCTCATGACCCCAAGCAAGTTATTGTGAAAACTAGACTCCCACGCGCTAGTATGTAGGTGTCGCAGCCGCAGCGGCACGTACTCCATCCCGCTGAACGCGTCACATGTGACCGGTCCCCGAAGCACCACCTGGCGACGCTGACTGTGAGACCAGAGCCGCGAGCTAACCGCCACTAGAACTACCCACCAGGATGAGCTTGTTGGGCTTGGGAACGCGTTGCTTCAGAAAGGAGAATACGGAGAGACAGTCGGCTGGGCAGGTTTGGGCTGCGTGGGTGGGCATCAGGCGGTAGCCGACGGAGTAGACGGCCGATGGGCCGAGGGAGGAGAGGAAGTCTGAGATGCGGAGGCAGGAGAGCTCTTCGCTGTCGGCTTCGCCGATGAGGAGGCCACCGCCGTGGATGTAGAGGATGGTTGTGGTTGAGAGTGGGGAGGTGGTGGTGTTGGTGGTGATGGGGGTACCGTATTTGATCATGGGGATGGGGAACCCGTAGGAGGTAGAGGGCATGGTCAGGTGTGTCTTGGTGATCTGGCGGAGGTGGTGGTCGCGGGTACCAGGAGCAGTCATCTTGGCGGTGAGAAGGCGGCATTCCGAGGCGTAGCGGCCTTGTCTCTTAAGGGGTGAGAGGGCGGCGGAATGGGTGAGGAGGTTCGCTGAGCCTTCATACTCGAGCCATGCTGGGTCGAACGGGGGCGCGTTCTTGAGGAATAGGGCATCCATTCCCTAGTTTGGTAAGGAGCTGTAGGGGGCTGAGATACCAGAGTTGTTTTGGGCTTGTCTGGTTGCGTTTGAGCTAGGATGGTTCGAAGAGCGGGATGTACTTGCATTTGCGTCAAGTTGAAGCAATAGCGGAAAGATGCATGGTATTCATTAATAGTCTTGGGACGTTACTGTCTGCGGTATCTGCTGCAACCCGCAGATCAAGGCAACTCACTTGTTGGCCAGGGATTGGTTCGGCTTCGAAGTGCGCATGTTGATGTTTTCACTTCAGTCTCTATACAACATCATCAACCCCCTGCGAGACGCACTCATGTCCTGGAACATACCTTTCAGCGTCACTTACCTGCATTGACATTAGGACAGATAGATAAGATACACAGGGGTTAGGGTGATTATTAGCAGCTGCAATGCTGGAAGACATTTACTAGGTATCCAGCGAGGTATTTTGTGAGCTCCTGTCTTTGGGGACATGTAGTCCTTCCTACCACGCCCCAGCTCCGAAGAGATGAGGGAGGCGTATGACCTATCCCGCCGCTCAGTCGAAGTTTGGCTGCAATTGTTCCGACAGGGATATCCATCGAATATCAACCAATAGGTGGGCATCCGAGACCCTAACCCTGCGGGTGGCTCACAGCTCCACCAGACCGGAAGCCCCATGGGTCAAAGCTCCCTCCAAACCTCGATCACTTGCATCATCATCGTCAAAGCTTCAAACCACAAACCAATTGGCCGACCTCCGCTTCTCAGCAGTCAAAGGCCACATCTCCGATATGGGTGTCTTCCCAAACCGCAAATTCCGCTCGTCGGCCGAGTCCGGGACTATCGCTGCACGATACCGTGTCATGCTGGCCAAGCGACCCTTCCTACTCTTTGGCCTCCCCTTCATGGGCATCATCATCGCCGGATCCTTCGTCTTGACACCGGCGACCGCCATCCGCTACGAAAGGCAGGACAGGCGGGTGCGCCAGATGAGTCGCGAGGAGGAGCTGGGCGTGGGCAAGAGTGGGCGCCGAGTCGATCTCCGCGAGGAGTATTATGTGCGTTTCTCTGCTTCTGTCTGCTTACCTGCCCTCTAGGCTGACACATCCATTCCTCCAGCGACTTGCAGCCAAAGATATCGACAACTGGGAACAGAGGCGGGTTGGCAGGCTCAAAGGGGAGAATGACGGCGTGCTTTGACGGACAAATCGAGACACGGACAGCAACGGCTTCGTTGGGGGCAATACATCGTACATGCGCACCCGCTCCGCTCTGGTGGCTGACGCGGACTCTGCTGAGATCTGATGTCGAAGCTGACCGTCCCACCACTCACCGAGGCCGATCAGGCCGCGTGATGATTTGGGGGGATAACCACAATCGAGTCAACAAGGCACGCCGGATGCCTAGCGCTCCAATGCCCGAGTTTATCGGCCCGGTGGAAGGTGGCATTGGGTTCGGACAAGCCACGACAGCAACACCAGTTGCCTGGCAGGCAACACACGCGGGGAATTTTGGCACCTGGGCAGCATAATTTCTCCGTCCTGTTACTAGCTCTGGGGACCTAAACGTTAAAGTACGGGCTCAACAAGAGGCTCTGTGACATCCGCAACTCGGACGTTCACCTTGTGTTACTTGAGCGCTCTGAGACACCGAAGACGCTGCAACACCAACACCAACAAAAAGCCCGGCTGAACTCGGGACCAATCCCGGCTTCGGGTGGCTGGACTGACCCGTTAATGACAAACTGAAGGGCTCAATCACTTACCATAAGCGAGGCCGAAGAATTAAGACACCATCCCCCCCGTATCTCAACCACGGAGCGGGGGTCCTATTGCATTGGCAACCAACAGCCCAAAATATCTTTCGGCTAGCGCTTTACGATGTGGTGGATGTCTCGATGTGCTGGCGGCCCATCGTATTTGACAACCTTAAACCAGACGACTCATTCGTTTTCGTGGTTTCAAAGCAACATTGTTGATGTGACTCTGACGTGTGCTCGCCGCCATGGAAACTCAGACCCATGCATCTCATTGGATGTCTAACTGGAGCAGGCGAACCGTTGTGGCAGCGATGCAGTGCGCGGTCTGACGCTCATGGCCAAAAAGCCGAGCGGATCCGAGAGTGAGAATCGGACTATTAGAGGTATAGATGCACGCGGGGAGTACGGCATCCCGCCATGCCAACCCCCCCGCGTATTGCAGGACTCCACCGAGACGTCTCCTGGCGCGAGAACTATCAGCGGGATAATCGCAGACGTCGACGTTTGACCCGCTGCACCTATCTTGTGCAGCTACGGGCTGTCGCCAGGCGGTTACATAGAGACATGGTCCCTTCAGTACGACATGTTTCTTGGAAATGCGTAACACATTTAAGCCCCTGATGATGTCTACAGTTCCTGTGCGAGCGAATCTAAGTGGGCGGGCGACCGCCCATCCGAGAGTCATCGGTAGATGGTAGGTTATTTCATCGATTCCTGCGAAAGGAGGTTGCAGGTCAGGTTGCCTGCCGCAACTTCCATGAAATGCTCTTCGGCCCCTTGCCTTGGTGGGGTAAGGTGGTGTCAACGTGGGCGACCTGGGTTGCCGGTTGCCGCAGGAAGCGACGCAGCCTCGCCCTCCATCAACGCATGTGCACTTTTAAGATTCTCAATTCCTCTTCACCGCCGTGTTTCATTCGGCTTGGAAAGCGAATGGGGCCTAGCCGGTGGAACTTGGCTGGCTTGCCATGGAGAGGTGTGGGTGTTCTCGTTGCTCAAGTAGGCCAATAGCGTATCATCAGGTCAACCACACTGCTGGAAACCTGCTCCTCAGGCGTGCATCGTGTGGCTTGTCGCTACAACCCAAACTGGTAATCCCACCAGTCACCCCCAATCAACGGATGCAGCATCACTTGCCGAGAGAGGTGCGGGGATCCGGGATCCCATGACGGTCGTTGGGCACACCCTTCTGAGGTTGCTTCCCTTATTTTCGGGTGGTGTTGCTGTAGGTACGAATGCGACTTCATGTAGTAGCTTCCTTAGGTAAGGTGGCATATGCTTGCCACCCCCTGGCCGGCACGGCGACGCATTTCCGAACTCGAAGAAATGAAGGGAAGCGGCAGCAGAGCGATGTGAACGTCGGGCGCGGGCGCGGGCATCGACGTCTTTGCGAACGGAGGGGTTTGCCCGGCCACCGACCCACCCCTCAAGGTCCTTGGCCGCGACACCTCTTCGGCATCCCGGCGTCCAGGAGGCTGATGATATATTGCTGCGCGCTCACGCGGGCATGTGGGAGACCGCTATCACACCGTTCTCGCAGTCAGCAACTCCGCTTTGTGGCAGGCCAAGCGGCCGAGAACCGTCGGCTTTCGCGGTGCGCATGGTGAGGTTGGTAAGACGCGGACCGAAGAGGCAAACCCAAGCCTCAAGAGGGGCAATTGTGATTTGTGATAAGAAAGCTGTGCGGTTTGCGGGGGACGTGCACACACCGCCCAAGCTGAGCTATCCCAGCAAAGTGTCTCGGTTGACGAAAAGTGGAGGAGCGGAGCGAGGGCGCTGACGCATCCATTCGTTCGATTGTGACGTACGGATCCGTACCCGGTCGACCACTCACACCCCCCCCCTCAAGGCTGAGGGCAGAGATTGAAGAGGGGAGATCGCTGTGCAGCGCTTCCCCGTGCTGATCAGTGACGACAAACGTGTTTCGTGGTCGCCTGTATGAAGTCACAGTCACAACAGTCATGGTCATTATTTTGTTTCTACGCGGCTTTTCGGTGAGGGAGTCCTACGGAGGACGGGACACGGGCAGAAGGCAACCGCGGGCAGCGCTCGCATGTGCTCACATCCTGTGACTCGTTCAGGACAGCAATTTGCAAGGCTGCGACAAAAGCTGAGGTGGCATTTCGTGGCTGCGGTTCTGGATTCTGGGCCGGCAGCCGGATTCGCCCGGATTCGCTTTGCAGGACCAGTCAGGGCGAGCTGGTACCTGATGGTGTGCATCGGACACATCATGGAAAGTTCCCAGCTGCTAATCAGCCATGGCACGCATTGCTCCAATTATCGCCCAACTTCCCCTCGTCTTACTGCAAGGTACCCATTAGGCCCAGCACATCGCGTCATGGCTTGATCTGCATGCAGGCCTGTGTCGTTGCCAGGAACCGGACACATGACACTTTTAAATATCTCCGGGACACCCCGCGCCCTGGCTGCGTTGGTCCTCGAACCGGCCCTCCGCCTTAATCTCGGTCCCTTCCCGAAGGACTCAGCACCTCCTCGTGGTTGCGATATATCAACCCATAGGGTCCCGCACCCTCACCTCACCCCATCCCACACAGGGACACGGACACACACAAGACACCCAAACCTCCAGAGACTCAGTTGAGAGAACAACCCACGGACATGTTCTGCATTCCACTGCACGACCACCACAACCACCGCCGTATTCTCCACAGCTTCCGAAGCCACAAGAGCCTCCGAGCTGAAGCTCCGGCCACCCAGGAGATGCATCACAGACAGCCGAGCGAAGCCAGCTCCCTGGCCCGCTCCTCAACCGACTCATTACGCCCGTCGACGAGCAGGACAGACATTTCGATCGAGTGGGACCCTCTCCGCCTGCATCCGGTCGGTCCGGCTCCGGTGCTGCCAGTGCTCGACGACGCCAGACGTCAGGAACTCCGCCAGGCTCGCTCCCTACACAGCATCCACCAGCATCACCTGCGGAGATCAACTCCACACTCCCATTCTCACTCACAGTCGGGCCCCGACATGGTTATCTACGAGGGTTTCGACTTCGGCTTCAGCCCAAACCAGACATCACAATCTGCACCGACATCCCCTACTACCAGCGAGGGACCCACCCCTCGTCCTCACCCGGCAACAGACGGGCCCGAGTACTTCAAACGCGGCGACTGGAAGCGCCGCGGTATTGTCTTCGGGACAAGCGAGACTGCCATGGCTACTGAAGCCGAATGCTTCGACCTGGATGTCGACATGTAATTTGGAGGAGCAGTGTGTATGATTTGTTTGGGAGGAAAGGTGTCTTACTATCATCGACATGATGCATCACAAGCCGGGCGTTTCTTCGGTAGGGATCATCATGATCATTGTCATCATCATTACACAGGTATCATTTGGGTCGGTGTATGGGTTTCCATTTTTTTCATTTTACGGAGCTACAACTCCTAAGGATTACATTGATACCAGGATATCAGACTGAAAGTCTCAGACGCACAGATACCAATTTGCTTTTTTTTTGGTTTCTCTTTTGCGTTTATCGTTATTTAGTTTCAGGCCATCAGGCCAGGCGGTGATCATTCGCTGAAATGATGGTGGGATGAATCAATAACATCAGAAGGTTTACTTCTACATGTTTCACCATGAGCTGTGTGTGAGCCTGCATGCATTACGGACTAAAGCCATTACTCTGCGCAAAGTCAATGTTGGAGGGCAGATGATTGGGTTCCAGTACGGATTACAGAATAGGTGTGTGGACAGGAGGGAATAACACGGACTCTCCGCTTCCATCTCTGTAATCTGCAATTATTTTCCTAGCAAGGCGACCAGTTCAAAGCTGAGGGAGATGCAGCCCAAATCCGAGAGCAATGCTCATCAAAAATAGACCTGAATATCCGAATGCGAGATAGCAAAGTTAAGTCTCCGCGGGAGGCAACCGAAGATGGCATTGTTCTGGAAAGAGGCGATTCCGGCGTAAAGGAAATGAAATCATACCCATCCCTTGCGCCGGCCAACCCGGTGGCGACCGAGCCCCAAAATGTGCCGCGTCATCCGCTTTGGGCATCCTCTGCTCAGCGCAGCGCTGTGCCGTCTCTTGGCTCCCCGGATTCTGCGAGCAGTGGCGTTGACCACTGGGTGTGTTCACTCAGCTCAGCAACTGTGTGTGATATTGGCTTCCAGATCCGGGGGTTTGGCAACCCGGTACAATTGAGATTGAAGCTGTCTTCGAGGAGGAAGAGGCGCTGACTCTGCGCCTTGATGGAACCGAGGGCTTGGGCTCAGTCAGACGACGACGACGTGACCGCGATTAAGATTACGCCGGTGGTGATTCCACGGGTTGAGAGAGTAAACTAAGCGATTTTCATGATCGTCTGTCACCTGTCACGTCCGTGGGTGATGGAACGAAAACCACAGCCTGGACGGAGGAGTGTGATGATGTTCGCCAAGCCTTGCAAGATGAGCACTACCTACGCTATTTTGGGGATGCCGTCAGCTTGGGTCAGGGGTAATCAGCACCACGTCCACGTGGTAACCCCCTGGAAAGGAAAGGATTTCCCAACGCAGCGGTAACTTACCCTTGAGCTCGGCACACACTCCTGTCGAATCAATAGCAAAAGCCGACGTTCTCCGATCTTTCACCACCTCCCAGCCACATTTGCTGTCCCGCCATCGAGGTTCAGCTCCGAAGGAAGCCCCGAGGACGCGCGGGGATCTTCGTGATGGGATCAAAAGCAACCTCTCTCCGGTCAGCCGCAAGGGGCTTTCTGACCTAGGTATCGATACGGGGTAAACTCGCGTCAAAGACAGCTGTGTCTGTTCACATGGTCAACCTGAAAACTCGAACAATGTTCTTTCCGGGTTTTCAGTCTCACGTCTCTAAACTTTAGTTTTCATTGCATCGTTCAAGGTCATCAAGCCATGTATCGCTCGCAGAGGCATTGACATCAACACAAGCCCGGTGCCGGAGTTCTGGCGCCTGAAAAGACGGGTTCCGGCACTAATATAAGTTAAAGCAGAAGAGCACTAGATTCTAAGGCTTACCCTTCTCTCTCTTACTAAGAGGAGAGGGGTCTTTATTTGTATTTCTACTAACTAAAGTGCCTGCTTACTTTATAAAAGTAAGGTTTGGTATAAGTGGATTTAAAGACGGTAATTTATAGGTATAAATAAAAGTGTAAATAAAAATAAAGGAAAAACTTTATTTCTAGAATCCCATCCCGGACGGGGCAGACCCGTGCGTAGCCCCCTCGGCAGCATCGAGTACCTCGATGAGGAGCCATTTGTCATCCTGTGGAGGGTGATCTTTGGGTAGAGAGGTGTCATCGAGCTGCTAGGACTGAGGCTGGCCGGGCTGTAGATAATGATTGCAACCGATGGGGATAATGGAAGAAGAGGAATTCCAAGGGGACACGTCATGCGTTACCTAGACACTCTGCTTAGGAAAACCAAGGGTTGCGTAACGGAATTGGCAGGAAGCAACATCGCCCAAGACAAGCGAGCAAGAGGCCGAACAGTTGGACGCGACGGATCAACAAGAAGCACCATCGGCGAGAGGCAGGGCAGGCCGCGATCATGGCTCATGTTATGAAGATGGCGACGACGAGCTAAATAGCGTTAGAGAGATGGGATGGCAAAGCACGGGGTCTGGTGGAGAATGGGGCATGTGAATTTTAGGTGAATCTAGAAAAAGCACTCCACACGTCCTAAAAACACAGTGCGCCACACATGCAACTCCAAGACAATCCTCCCAATAGAGCCAGACGATAGAGTCAAGCCTGTGGTATGTTTCTGCTCCTTTCCACTTCCTTACTCTCCGTTCCCCAGCACGACTGCCCCCGCTACCATGGGACATTGCCTACCCCACCAGACCTTGCTGACCGGGCAGGAGGGGAGCATTATAACTCTGACCCGGTACTACCGACTTTTCCCTCTTTTACATTCTGTGCTAATTAACGGTGCAACAGATTTGGTTGAGTGGTTCCTCAACAGGTTCTCCGGCAGGTCAGATCATCCGGCTGATCGGCGACGCGCGCAATCATGACCAGCGAATTCCGTCGTTTCGCTTTTTCTGGCCGCCCGACCAAATCGACAGCATGGTATCCGAACTCCTCTTTGAACTTGACTGTCTCCGTCTAGGTAACGAGGCCCGATTCGAGTACGACTACCAATCCCAAATTGCTTTCCTCGATATGTGTGAAGCTGGGGAATCACAAAGCCACTCCCTTGCCGTAAGGAGGGTTAATACTCTTGTGGACATGGGAAGACAGAGGGCTTTTCTTAACATCGATGATGCCGGTGTCCAAAAGCGGGCGGGGTGGATTAGCTCCTTTTACACAGGCACCATCAAAATTGAGGGGAAGCTGTACAAGATTCCGGATGGCTCATTCGGATCCATACTTATCCGTCAAACCATCCTCGACTCTGAAGTCATGCATGGCTCCGAAGCCATACGTGGCTGTCAAGTTTCACTGGTGTGCGAGGTCTCATAGAGTGAATCTCGAGACCATGTGGAGCAAAAGGCAATGGAGTTTGTCCATAAAAGCGGTGGCATCATTCACGCCGTCTTTATCCTCGACGCCGAGTATCCCGATCTCACAAAGGCAACGATCAGCTTGTTGGTAGCAGATGATGATGGTGGATCTTACTGGGAGCTGTACCGCGAGGTTATCCATGACGATCACCTCCATCAGCAGCCATCAGGACAAGTGGAGTTCTACCTTTCCGACTTTCTCAGTCCCAACGGTCTACCAGCAGACTTCTGCCGCCCTCCGGTTGGAGCTTCTCGGTTTGTCTCCCTGCTTCTGGATTCGGTTTTGTAGTTCTAACGCATACATGTATAGAAGTCCTTATTTCACCATACCCTATGAAAGATTGGCTGCTACCTTTCGAACGGCTCGCTATCTTCGACATCCTGACGTCTTTGCTATGCTAGAGGAGGACAAGGAGCCGAATGTATTCAAAGAGATGCAGGATGAATTGGATCGGCGGAACGCTGAAGAGGGTCGTCGACTCGAAGAGTCGGACAAGCGCGCCGCCGAGGAACGTCGTCAACGTGAAGGATCGGATAAATGCGCTGTTGAGTATCGTCGTCAACTCGAAGAGCTGAAACGACAAATCAGCTGTTGAGGAACGTAGCCAACGCAAAGAGTCGGGCAATTGCGATGACGGGCATCGCCATCGACTTGAGAGGGGTAATACTATAGTAAATATATGCAGCTCCTTCACCATCTTGCCAATTCTAAGTTGCTTCCCTTGAACCCGAGCTTGGGCGATTTCAGATGCCTTTGACGGGATGGGTATCACTCGAGTTGATACGACAAGTTTCCTCTGCTGTATCGGCTGGGTACTTGTTGGACTGTATTGCCGTTAGGTCTGCCGAATGCCTTCCCCAGGACTGCGATCGCTGACTGACTCAAAAGCGACGAAGGGCTCCTCAGAGTCTAAGAAGGGGTTGGTTGCCAATATGGGTTCTCATAAGAAGAGTCTCGCCGCCAGCCCTGCGAGCTCTTGTCCGGCAGCGCACATCGCACTCTGCCCCCCCAAACTGCATCGAGCCGCGATCGAGAAGAGAAAGCAATCTAGTGCTACTGTGGCAACGACAAAGCTACCACGTCGCTAGGATCATGGACTCGTCCTCATCTTCATCCGCTGGCGTGAGCCGCCCGCGGTGCTATCCGGTGCAAGCGCCATGACCGCCTGGCGAAGCATTTGGGTCTGTCTGGGATCGAGAACCAAATGCGTACGGGGGCTGCTCCCTGCTGCCGGCCACTACAACGTCTGGACGCGCGGAGGCCATGATCTGGCAGTGATACCGCCACGCGACAGGAAAAGAGGCCGGATTGGGGTTTTGGGGCTCATTCAGAGAAGAAGGATCAGGATCCGACGACTATTTGGAACTTGCTGGTTTTTCGATGCCAGGGTCCGGTAAACGACTGCTCTTTCGGACTGGCCTTGGTAAATGGGCTCCCGCTTGGGTGCGCTCTAGTATGGCTTTGTGGCCACCGTCGCAATCTAGCTCCGGACATATAAAGCCTATCCCATCTACCTTTGGGGGTTATGAATGCTGGGTAGGAGTTGCACCTTAGTAGCTTATATTAAAGGTGAATTACTAACATGCATAGTTCTTTTTACAGATATCTCGGCTCTTTTGGGGCTGAAACGATGGCTACTATCCTGCCACGCACTGGACGAGCAGTTTTCGAGTGAGAGCCGGTCCGCCCCTAGCTTGGAGCAATGAGGACGTGTCCGTCTTTACCTTGAGTGACCCTTATGGTTCTAGAGGAATGACTACCATGTTGAGGTAGCGGTTTCGGCTCAGGACTGGGGGTTTGCCCTTTGTATGGAGCCTGATAAAGCTTAGGAGAGTAAGTCCTGCTTTTGCTACGTAACTTGAAGCTCTATTTTTTCTCCATCAGGGCCTGCTGAGTTAATTTTTTTTCTTTCTCCCATCTATACGCGTTGAACAATTCTTCTCAACAACGCAGGCGGGAACTTAGAAGCGGGAATCCCAAAGACATCATGATCCTTATGCATATCGGCTCCATCTATTCCAAACCTCGGTTTCGGGTTTTAGTGGATCCGTGGGATTTTCTTGTCTCTAACCGTATAACTATGTAAGGAAAAAGCAAGTTTCCGGTCCTTATCAAGCAGCCAGTCCTTGGTAATGCTACTAGCGCCAGATATCCGTTCGAGCCTCGGATGTTCGTAACAATGGGAGATGACACTCAGAGCACCGCTCCAGTGTCAGTCAACTATCAAGTTCCGAATGGCGTCCTGGGCCCGAGACATAAGGACGGAAACCCAGGATCACAACCGAAACTGGCCAGCTTAACATCAGGCCCCCTCTTGACAAGGCGGCTTTAGTAACTACGTGGAGAAGGGGGTCTATTGGTCCTCTGGATCGATGCAATATTCATCAATCAGACCGACGAGACAGAAAAGGCAAAACAAATCCCGCTCTTACTCAGGGTCTTTCAGTTCAGCACGGAACCTGCACTTTGGCATTCATCACGATGGAAGGCAACCATGGGGATGTGGTAATGCAGACGCTTCTACAGATCGCCGCCAAGGCACACGGGGACGCGGATCCCAAAGACCGCGCATGGCCACCGAAGGTCCCATCCGTCCCGTCATCCTGGGAAAACACAGGCGAAACCACCTCCTGGAGACCCTGTATGGATGAGCCATTAAAACCCTCTTCGATTCCAGCTGGTTCCGGTGCGTCTGGGTCATCCAAGAAGTCGCTGTCAGTTCGACGGTGGGACGTGGTGTGCGGAAAAGAGGACGGCCGATTGGCAGTATCTCAGGTTCGCTCTCAACCTTGCCCAACAGGCACCATATTTGCCGCAGAGGATCACGTCTTCGTACGCACCGTTCCTCGCCCTTTCGGACCTCCGGGAGTGGGAATCTCGAAAGTACCGGTGGAACCTGCTCTCCCTGCTCTCCACATTTAGCTACGCTGATTCCCTTCTGACACCGGACCGATTCTTTGCTCTCAGGCTTGTGGGGCATGGAAATTGAGGTTATTCACAACCATCACGGTGAGCAGGCGAACCAAACTAGTGAGATTCGAGTAGTTGAATTTGGCTCTTGGAGCCAGAACAGAAGGCTTCTGTTTGGCCTCTATATACTGCATTGCAACTGCGTAAACCTATCTATCTCCTTGTGAGTGGTTGATAAGGATGGCTTGGTGGAGGTTTCCGAACGCGAGTGTTCTGCTTGTATAATTAATTAAAGTAAAAGGGTATTAAATTTTAAGGCTGACCCTTCTCTCTTTTATCAAAAGGAAAGGGAGGTTTTACTTATACTTTTACTAATTAAAGTGCCAGCTTACCTCATAGAGATGAGGTCTGGTATAAGTGGATATAAAGACGGCAGTTTATAGGTATAAATAGAGTTGTAAACGGAGATAAAGGGGAGACCTAATCTAACTTTATGGTTAACACTGGCTGCTGATGAGAATTCAGCTCCGTCCACTCCTCACTTGAGCTCGATCCTTCTTCGTCATCGGAGCTGCTGGGCCACTGCGTAGATTTTACCATGCCCGTTGCGACCCCATTTTGTTTCCATACCTCACCATCCTTCATCACAAAGTTGACCTTGCGCAATGCCTTCTTGTCTTTTCTGGGATCCGTGTCCAGCGCGATGATGTCTGCGCGGTTGCCTTTCTCGAACCACCCAAACCGAAATCCGCACTGATCCCCGCCACAAGCTTCCCAACCAGCCACCGTACTAGCCTCTAAGACGTCCTCAACCGGGATTCCTGCTTCAATCATAATCTCCATCTCGCGTGCGTTCAGGCCATGATCAAAAGTTCCTGTATCACCCCCCGCCGCCAATCGCACGCCTCGGTCGAATGCTGTCTTGACTGCCACCTTGTGAGCCGCAAAAAGCTGCGGCGCAAGCGTCTCAGCCGTCGCCAACGTCGGCACCCAGATAGACCCACGCTTGCGCATCTCTCGTAGTAGCTCGTCTAGCTTCCCGTCGGTGTCCTCAAAGATATGTTCGATAGTCGTAGCTCCCGCCTGCGCCGCCATCAAAGCAGCGCGTGTCTCGCCCGCATGCGCCTGTGGCAAATATCAGTTTGTATTCTCCATTTTGGGCAACCTCTTTGTGTCTCGGGAGCAGAAACTCTCTCTTGACTCCCGAGGCAACAGAATATGGACTGAAAGGGGAGAAAACCACTCCGATTTGCACCTACAGCGACGGGCAACTCAGCCAGGCGCGCCTCGTCAACAATGGCATCCATCTCGGCCTGAGTGTATAGCGGTACGGCTGGATTACGACGCTCAGGAGCGAAGCGGACCGGGCGCGAACCCTGGGTGGTGGGAAAACGCATCACTTTACGGCGGTAGTCGGCATAGAACTTGATAAGGTCAGCGCCATCGCCAACACGTCGCCGTACGGCGGCCCGCACGCCGTCAGGGCCGTCGGCCGGGTCACAGGCTCGTGGCACAGAAAGCAGGCCGCCCAGTCGGTTCTCGATGCGCAGCTCGTACGATCCGCTGCTGGCGAGGGCCTCCGTAGCGACAAATAGCCTCGGCCCCGGAATCAGGCCACGGTTGATGCAATCCCGCAGGTTGGCGTCGGCGTTGCCAATCGACTCGGTTCCTAGGTCACGGTACGTCGTATAACCGGCGAGCAGCGCAGCGCGGGCATGGTTGGTTGCGCGCACTGTGCGTTCCACGATCGACTCGTCTCGCATCTGTTGCGTCGCATTGCGTTCTCTGTGAAGTGTTAGACACGGCTGGTAGGTGCATGGGAAATAGAGAATTACTCGTAATTATAGATAAATATGTGTGTGTGGCTGTCGACGAAGCCTGGCGTGACGACCTTCCCCCTTAAATCGATATCGCCGTCCTCAAGAACGAGGGCGCCGTCGTCGTCCCCCGGTCGCTCGTAAACATCTGCGATTGCCCCAGTGCTTCGCTCAATCTTGATTGACACATTTTTGACAAACTCCTTCTTCTTGGGATTGAACAGGATAGATGAGTGGATAGTGAGCATGTTGTTCTTCATGGCGAGAGGATGCGAGAATGAGTTGTGTCCCTTGCTTGTTTTTGCGGTAGCGGCGAGGGGAAGACGCATGTAGCAACTTCCTGTGGATGCGACAATCTGGAAAACACCGTGGTTTTCTGCAGGACAAGTTGAAAGCAGCATATAGATCGCAAGATCAGGAGACTCGTTGACTCGAATTTCTCAGCAAAGTGAAAATAAATGCGAGCTGTCGGGTTGACTGGAAATCGAGATCACTTTATGTGTTTTATTAGGAGGGTCAATGTGAAGAGACAATCGCGCCCGCCGCAGACATCAAGGTCAAGCACCTTGATGGTCACACTCCCTACCTTACCTACCATGCATTGTATCCTCGCATTGCACACAAACCTCCTACCCACCTAGGCATATTTCGGTGTCCTGTACTCGTGTTCCGATATCGCTCTGAGGAATCGTGGCCAGGGAATCCAAGAACACGTTCGAGTACCTAGAGTTGTTGCACAGAGTTGATGCTCCTGGCGCGAGTGAGGTGGTTTCCTTTTCGCACATAAATACCAGAAGCTCTGCTGGTAACGTAAACACAACACCTCGCATTGGGTTCCAAGCCCGCCTCTCCTCGCCATAAGTGGTGTCCCCGAGCTTGTATGTCGTATGAAAGTATGGCTTTTCCTGAGCACGCGAGGGGTTGTTTACACTACCTACATTGCGTCCTTCGTGTTCACTCGTCGGGTGGGGCCCACGACACTTTGACGTCAGAACATTAGGTAGAACATCTGTCTCTGATTTGCCATGGCCACCTCACGGATGGAACTGCATTGGGGGCTCTAAAACACCATATATCCAGAAATCTCACAGATGCCCTGCCGTACCTACCTATGCAGCAATATCAACGGATTTCAGGCATAGCAAACTCGCCAAAATGATTTATGGATGGCAACAGATGGGACGAGGGGAAGGGTAGGTACTGCCAAGCATGGCTTGGCGAAACATAGAAGCCTGCACCGAACTTTCGGACGACAAGGGTCAAGCGCGTTGGCAGGGGGTTTTGCGGCAGTTGGAGCTTGGACCACAGCAGAGACTTGTGGACGCAACGACATCATCGCAGCCTCAACAACGTTAGCAACAACCTCCCCTGAGCTTCGTCCAATTGAGATCTTGATACTTGCACCAACACTCCAATCCGCCACCATGTTCCGCTTTGTGAGTACATATGATCTTGAGGATACCAAAATGCACAGTTTGGATTGCTAATTTGCGGAAATCTTCTGCAGCACAAATCCCTCGATGTCATCCAGCTCTTTCACAAGGCCGGCTCTCCGGCCTCTACGAAAGTCGTGAACTTGCTCAAGCAGGTCTCCGCCGCAGCATCCGAGACAGCCACTGAGGATCAAGTCAGCGATCATTCAGCCCAGACAAACAATCGCCGCGACGTCTTCGAGCTCACCATCACTGAGGAGCCCCCAACGGCCGATCAGCTCACTACCATTCTAAGCTATGCTGGGGACTCTGCAATTCCCTCCGTCGTCCAGGGGGCAAGCAGCGTTACTGAAGCCTTGAAGCTATTCAAGCAGAATGCCGACAATCTCAAGCGACCTGTGGTACGTAGGCCTTGTGCTCTCGCAAAGCAACCAACACCTCGCTAACCTCAGTGTCATGGCGCGCAGGTCGTCGATTGGAACAACGGAAGGGTGTATGCTGGGTCGGAAGAGTCGGCGATATTGAAGATGCTGAATGCTCTGCCGCCAAAGAACTAGAGCGTCTCTGTTGTGTCCTTCTCTCTGCTTTGTTTTTGGCGCACTGGGACAAAAAGAATACTCCTCTCCTCTATGTATAATCACGGGAATTATGTAATGGCGAAGTGATGACCATGTACTCTAGAAGCATCTGATACCAAGCGGTGTCTCTGACGGGCGTTTCACTCTCTCCAAGGCTGGCGATATGCAATCGTGAACAGCCCCGGTCCTTCTCTTTAACAAGAGGAGACATGTTTCGGGTAGGTCAGGAAGGGGGTGCATCGTCGCAGCAGCTCTCTTTGAAAGGGCGTATTGATGAACCACTGGGGTGCATCGTGGGATTTCAGGCCAAAGCTAAGTGGTTTTGTGTTTTGTCTTGTGCTAGCTTGCTGGTCCTGCCTTTCAATATTGCTTGTTTACCAAGGACTAGGTAGGAGCTGGGCATCTAGCAGCCTGGGTAGTTCTTCAGGGCAGCAGGCATTGTTTTTGTGACGATACCGCAGATTCAACCCCGCCAGCACCGGAATCTGGCCACCTCCCACGCCGTCACCTTACCACCTACACTTGCTTAGAACAGCAGTTTCCTTCCACATCTTCTCACGAACATAAACAGAGAAGACCTTCCATTACTCTCCACCTTTTTCAATCTTCTTCTTAGCCGACCAGCTGGCCTTCAGAGCATAATACCCACACCAGAGGATTTCCACGGCGCCTTCGCTGGCTGACGGCCAGTCTCCCCGCTGGCAAAGAACTCTTGCCTTTTGCGGTCCGCAACTCGCGACCCTCTTCCACTCCAGGTATTTACTATGTGTTTGGCTCGTGGCATATCACTCTGCTCAGAATACTCAACCTCCCCCCCTCCATGAGCGAAGTTCTACCCCGAAACGCAACCTCCAACATCGACAAACATCACGAGCTCTCTTGAGATCTACCAGCCCCTACCACGATTGTGTTACTGGCAAGTCTGAGCTCGCTCTCCACGTTCCTGTCCTCAGCTGTTGATAGCAGGTCAAGCTTGACACCACCCTTGCTTGCCAGCCATCCAAACATTGCGTTTGCCTCATGACTGACCCCTAACCTGCTCGCAGTAGCCACCGACAACCATGGCTCGCGGACGTGTTATCCATCGCCCCGACGGCATTGGCCCGTCTGACGCGAAGTTCACCTTGTTTCTCTACAGCGTTTGGTCAGGCCGAGTTGCTCGGACGACCGTGCGCACAACGATGGGGTTGCTCTCGAGTGGCAGCATGATCGAGATGCCGAACATTGGCTTTTACACCAGCATGCCACCGGACGCCAAGTGCGTCTTCTCGATTGCCGGCCGAGAGGATAAAAGACTGCGACATCTGGATCACCCCCTCCCAGAGCGACCCACGGAAGCATGGTCTGATTCCAGAATCCAGTGCGCCGCCAACAAGTTTCGAGCGGGTTGCCCCGAAGCAGCGGGAGCTCTCGTGCGTCCCACCGAGTGGGAGCACCTATTCGACTACTTCGACGCCTGTGACCTCTGGTACTGTGGCGCTTGGAACCTCTGGGCGGTGATCCGTCGGCTCTGCGACGAGAACGATGCCACGAATGCGAAGGGGCCCTACAACCCAAGCACGCCTATTGTTGTCGACAACTGGGTCTACTGTTGGCTCACTTACCCTGTGAACCGTGCCACTCTGAGCCGTTGGAGCAGACTGACAGACATCCTCAACATCCTCAGCGACGAGGACTGGAGAGACCTTGGCCCATGTAGGCCCGACACGTTAGACATGGTTCGTTCTAATCTTCTGCGGTGGTACGTTTACTACAATGATGCCGACCGCCCAAAGAACCCGCAATCGCAACAAATTTCCAAAGAGGACAAAACTGGAAAGAACGACAAGCACGCTGCCTGCAAACAGACTCAGTTTGCAGCCCAGGATTTAGGTACGTTTCCATTTCTTCGCTCCTTCCTCATCCAAACTCAACTCCCCTCCTCATACCGCAACCCAACAAAAACGAAACCTCGACCTCTTTTTTTTCTTTCTCTCCCAACTCTGCACCCCAAACTTCATGGCCACACCAAAACCTTGTCTTTTTTTCTTCTGACACATCACTGGGGATCACAGAGCCATCTGAGACGGCAGTTAATACGGGCGGCGCCCGGCTTTTTGTCACTGCTTCTAGCTGGCAACGTCCTGCTTCAGTGCCTTCCTCGGCCGTGCCTTCCCTAGACACGCACAAAATCAGGGCTATCCCGGTTGACATCAGCAATCCGATCCTCGGACATCCCTGGGAGGACAACTTTGAGAACGAGAGCGATTTTGAGAACGTCGAGACTGACCGGAGGTCTATTGTCGCGAGCGATATATCTGCCCAAGAGGTGACGACCAAGCAAGGCGAGTCGAGCAAGAACTCTGAAGCTCAATCGACCAGGCAAGCTCCTCAGAAACCATCCGCCTCGGTCACTGTCACGATGACTCAGAAGACGGACGCTATCGTCCAGAAGCACAAGAAAGCGGGAAAGAAAGGAAAGGAGCTGGCTCTCCAAGTTGTCGAGGCACAGAAGCAGGCGCCCCAAGATTCTCAGCATCTGCAATCTGCCGATTGCCCACCGGCCCAGAGCTCTGATTCAACGAACTCGCAGCCTCAGTTTGTTTCGGTGCATCATAATGCAGGCCCATCCGCAGCACGGCAGCAGCCAATCACTCGCAAACCACAGCGCCCAAAGACGGGTTCAGGCAGCACAAATGGATCTAGCCAACGGTACCACAGCGACGCGCTGAACAAGCCTGTTGACAGCCTGCCGGGGCCAGTTGTGCAGGATGAGGGAGGCGATGCTCGCCGCATGTACAACAGTTCTGGCCCAAACGGAAACAGCGGGGCTTTGCGTCCTTACCACTTCAGAGTGCCCTCCGGTTGCCTCAACTACGACAAGGCTGGGGTCCCCAACGAATCGTATCGCGAATGTGATTGCAGTCGGTGCACACTCAAGTCGCGGTCGATCTACGTTCGGACCACGAGAGCAGATCAATCTGTTGAGGGGAAGCTTCAAACTCTCAGCGAGCTCTTCGGTCCATTTGGTGTAATCGAGTGCATTTCCCCCGCCGGTGTCTTTGCTTCGAAAGGACGATATTTTGTCGTGTAAGTTGACACCTTACAGTCCCTGCCCTGCGCATACACATCCTCTTTGAAATGCATGCTGTCTTTCCAAGCTAGTTACTAACTTTGGAATCGCAGCTTTGAAAGCGAGGAAAGTGCCGTTCTTGCGTGCAAAGCACTTGATGGAACAGATTGCGGTACCACCGGTCGACCGATGCGTGTTACACACCCCTTCTTTTCCAAGTACTACGTCCCCTTCAAGCAAGCTCATGACCGCCCCTGGCAGGCGATGGGTTCGAAGCCGCGACGTCGTTCGGACGACTCGATGCATACTCAAAGGTCTGGGCCGGTTGAGCATCTCAATGTCCCGGGATTCGTCAAAGGACGGGAATACATTCCGTCGCCACGACCTATCGACGAGGAAAATACCAAAGAGCCTCATGGCATCCCGCACCCCCTAAATCAGCGTTCTGATGGGTCCCAGCCGCCCCAGAACCATACCGCGGTGGTACGTCATCTTGCGGCCAACCCGAATGCCGCCAACGCCAAACCAAATACTTGCCCGCCTGCGCACCTCTCTGTTAGCAAAATCTATCACAGCAACGGGAGCCCTCTCAATGTTGTCAGCCGCGTCCCGTCGGACCCGTTTGTCGTTGACAACAGTCGCGTCGCAAGCCAACCCCCTCCCGGGAATATTACGCTTCGTCAACAGCAGCCATTCTACCATTCAACCCGCCATATCCCCGCTCCTAGAATGATGGGAAGTATGGAAAGACCAAACCAGCCGATGTCGATTTCGATGCCGTTGCCTCAGCAGCCTGAGGTTCCTCCTCTGACCATGGAGCAGATTACACACTACACGGGCCATCAAATCCCCATCCCACAGCCGTTTTACCAGACTGGAATCCCCCCTCTTCACGCTTCTCCGCACATGCATTACCAGGGCCAAGGCATGTACCATCCAGGTCAGCATGTACATCAACCAGGCTACCCAGCACCTGTACTCGGCCCAGGTCCGTACATGTTCAATCCCTATGCGCAACCTGAGGGACAAGGTGCTGGCGCCACTAATAGCTGCTTCCCATTCACACAAGACTTCTCGCATATGCCTCCAATGCCTCCATCGGCTCCGGTCTGGTATAACCCGGCGCAGCCGTCTTATGGACCTTGGGCGATGCCGATTCTGATGCAGGCCAACCAGGTTCATCACCACCATGGATCTAGCCCTGGCGTGACACAGGATATGAACGCGTCCCACGAACCCATGTCTTTCCCTCCGCCGTCGCAATATCAGGAGCCAATACAGACCAAGCCGCCTGCGGACCAGGACCTATCCCACAAAGCTACCACGCAAGAGGGGTGTGATAACAGTATAAGGGTCCGCCTTCCCTCCACGCCCCCGGAGACAGCTGCCGAGTCCGCGAATCAAGGCCTTGAAGCTGTTCCCCAGCATCACACAAGCGAGCCGAATGAGGCCGGAGATTCGGTGTGCCATACGTTTGACTCCCCGCAGCAAGATCAGCCCATGTCATCGAATGAAGCTCCCGTATCGCTCGACACGGCGACTGTGGAGCAACATGATGGTGAAGAACTCACAATCAACGATGACGAAGTTCCGATCGCCAGCGAGGAAGCTTTAGTTGCTGCTGCTGAGAATACTGCTGTTGCCATTGAGGATAATCCTATCAGTGAGGGAATGTCTGATAAGAGCGCCGCTTCTGGAGACAAAATAGGAGATCTGGCGGTCACGGTAGTGCCGGACAGTCCACATCAGATACCGAAATTTGCTGAAAGCACTTCCAAGGATTTGTCCACGGCTTCATCTAACTCGCCGTCTCATGGTCGCTCACGTTTTGTTTCCCAAGATATCAGACTGGAACCGGGGTTTGCAGAGGAGTCTGGCACGGTTATTCGTCATAAGCCCAGACAGTATAATCGCTTGCCCTCGTCATGGGCGCCTCACGACAACACTGCTTACGACCAATCTCTTGGCCTGGAGGAGTATCACGGATCCACGGCTGGGCCATCTGACTATGCAGTACAAACACCGATGGCTGACTACCACGCTCCTGTTCCGTATGGCTACGCCGGATATACCAGCCCGCCCCAGCCACCACCAATGGCATCCTCTACCGAAATCCACAACTTCCTCTACGCAGGAGTATTCCCGCCGCATACAGGGGTCGTCTGCGATTATCAGAATGGCGAGGGGGACAAGCCGATCGGAAAGGTGAAGCAGAAAAAGAAGACCAAAACGAAGAAGAAGAAGGGCGGCGGTTCCCGTCCCCAAACACCACCCCTTCCAGTTTGGGGGGGGGCCAATATCCCGAAGCATGACGATGTCAGCCAAACTCAGGGCGACAGAATTGGTGGGACAACCTGTGATGAAGTCGGCGACACAAATGCTGCCGATGTTGCTTGCGCAATCGCTGATGAGCGCAAGAAAAAGGGCAAGCACAACAAGCCAAAGAAGACACTTCAGTTGGCGCAAGGTAGCACTGAGCCATCTGGAGTACCCGGACCAGCCGACAGCAACAATCCGATTGATACAACCCAGCCGCAGCAAGAGACCCAGCCGCAGCAAATTCTGGGAGGCAGCAGTGGCAGCAATCTTCAGAACACTCTCAAACAGGGGGTTGAAGCCAAAATGAGCACTCTCCGCGTCAGCAAAAAAGGCCGTGGAAAAGGAGGCATCCCACACCTCGAAGCCCTCTTCATTCCTGAAAGTGATACAGTCAAGACAGCAGATAGCCATACCGGCATAACGGCACAAGTTGAGAAAGCTTTGTCCAAACAGGATGAGACCAACCCTCACGGCAGGTTCAAGACATTGCCGAAGACGTTCGACCCTTGGCCCCGTCAGCCAAGCTTGCAACCTAGCTCGCCAGGTATAAAGCGTAGCCTACCTAAAGTTGTTATTCGATCGCCAGAGACTAACATTCCAGTTCCTGTGACTCCGTGCGATGATCTGAATACTGGCTTCAACAGTCAAAGGCCATCTGGGGCATCAATGGCTCATTCGCATCGCACAAGCGAGTAAGTACCTATTTTCAACTCTGGTGCTGACGTTCTGCTTTCGTCCTCCTTTCATCCAACTCCTCAGATGGAATTTTGCTAATTATTAATTGATAGGAGCTACTTTACCGCTGCTTCCAGGCTCTCCTCTCGTGAGAATTCGCCCCCTTGCGGCAACGAAGTTGCCCTCGTCGCGGAGACCGAAACTCGGCTGGAGTGGCAGGCCAGTCCGCCCAATACGCCTCCTAAAGCTCTTCCAACGTCATATGCTTGCGCCTCTGCCAGTACCCCTTCCACTATCACGTTGAATGGTAACTCCAGTCCCTCGCCAAAAGCCGCCACACAGATTCAAAGTCCCGGCAGCAGGGTCGCAGCAAAGGAAATGAATGACAGGACCAGCCCACCGCCCATGGCGGAAGCGGAAGCCCCACAACTTTCACGAAGTCTGATTGCGACAACAGAGGTTCCCGCTGCCCTCATTGATGAGACTCCTGCCACTGTGGCCTGCGAGGAGAATGCCGATGGTGTCCAGAGCAAGCCGGGCAAAGGAAAAAAGAAGGGGAAAAAGAAGCATGGCACTCAGAACCAGGCTTGAAGCCAGCGAATTGACTCTGGCGGGACTGTGCGCAGAGATGTTGTTCAATATCTCACTTGGATCCAGGTGTGGGTTTATCGGCACCCCGTGGATTCTACATGCCCTGGTGGCGACAAATGAGCGATAAAGCGGTTCGGTTTGCAAAAGGAAGGCCGAAACGTAGCTACGACAGACAGATGTTGCATGTTTGCAATTTCAGGTGTTGTGTGTTTTTTTTCTACATCTGATCTCCCTCGGAATGTACATACATGCACGCATTGTCGCAATATGCTGTCCCGCTGCCTGCAGCTTGTAGGTCCGGAGGACCGGCATTTCAGAGGAGAAGGGAGATCACATGAGTGAGAAGATGGATAGGTTTGCTGCCTCCCGTCCGCGACCCCTCTTGGTTTTTGTTTTTCGGTCAGCAGTTCATGTGCGGGTAGGCGGGCGAATTGGCTTTTGGGGAAAAGTGGTTGGAGTCTCGGACTGGCACCGGATGGATTGGCGTTTGAGGCTGGATGAGGGTAATTGGGATGGGCGTTTGGGTTCTGATCGGCTTGGGTAGCCCTTGCTATGATCGTTCTGGATCATGGCTTTCTTTGGCATTCCCGCTTCTGGTCAGGACTTCGGAGTCCCATACGGGACACAGATAGGCATCGTGGTCGTAGAACAGACCTAGATAAATGTTATGTTGGGATTTTGTAACACATCATCGCATCACATCGGCAGTGGGCTGCAGTTGCCCTGACTCTCTGTTGCTCGCAGATGCCATACTGATTGATGATGCTCACTTGCTATTGCTCTATTGATGTTGAGCATAAGTACATGTTACCAACCGCCGCATTCTTTTACATAGCACCAAGCGTCATTCCCGTTATTTTGCCTCCTTGGTGTCAGATATAGCAAGTAGCCTCCTCGAATGCCTGAGTAGGTATACCAAACAAGGAAAGCAGGGACTTGCACCCCCTTGAATCTTTTCGCGTCCGTCAAACATAAAAAGCACCGCTTTTTGTTGTCTTCCAACTCTAGCTTCCTCCGTCAACTGCAATTCTCTGGTGCCCGTTGTATATGAGGTTCCCTTCCTATCTTGAGTCAGGAAGAGAAATCCCTCTAGTCTCATTGCTCCATTTTCCTGACTTGACTACCCAGTACTCCGAACCCTGTAGGCCAGATTATTCATTCATCAAGCTCACATAACAACACACTCGCCCTCCTGTTGCTTCCCAATTTTACTCCTAGATATCCGCTCTCCGCTCCGCTGCGCGTTCTTCCCCAGCCGCTTCAGCTGCTCCAGTCGCGCTCTCGCCTTAGGATAGTCCTGTGCTGTAATCCCAAACCCAGTCAGTTCGATTCACAGGCACCTGAGGGATGCAATAGGAGTTACTCACCAGCTGCTCGCCAGTACCATCTCTTCGCATCCTCCAGATTCTCCGGCACACCAATTCCCTCCTCGGTAAAGTACCCCATCGCATACTCAGCCTTTGCCAGGCCGGCTGTCGCCGCCTTCCTCGCCCAGAGGTACGCTTCCGTGTTGCTCGGCTGCAGAACCCCTTCACTGCCGGTCAGATACCATCCAGCTAGAGCCAGCTCGCTCTGGTGTTCCTCCTGCATGGCGGCACGGCTGTACCATGTGATGGAGGCGCGCGGGTCGATCGGGCAGGTCAAAAGACCATACTCGTACGCAGCACCAAGGCGGAACTGACTAAACTTGTACCCTAGCTCAGCAGCCTGCTGGAACAGGCGGAAGGCATATTCCTCATCCTTGACGATCGGATCGTCCCCGCCCGCACTTTCAAATAACAGCCCGAGCTCGTGCAGCGCGTGTGGATTCTCGACGTCGGCTCGCTCCGCAGCCCGCTTTAGCCAGCTGATCGCCTCGCGAGCGTTCTTTGGTTGACCCAGCAGTCCCTTCAGCAGGATCATACCGACCTTGTACATGGCAGGAGTATCGCCGAGCGTGGCGGCGCGCTTGTACCACTGAATAGCTTTGAGCGGATCCTTGCGCGTGCCGCCGCCCTCATCGTTGCCAATCTCGCAGCAGACGGCTGTGCGGTAAGCGGCTGCCGCATGACCGAGCTTGGCAGCCGATTGGTAGAGTGAGAAGGCATGCGAGTTGTCCGGCTCGGAGCCGAACATGCCGCGACCTAGGCAGTCCGCCAAGAAAAACATGGCATCAGGGTTATTGGCTTTCTCCAGCTTCCGGAGAATCTTGTGTGCATCCACGAGATATTTCTCGCGGGAACGGACACGAGACTTTGGGTCCAAGTTCGGCACGAGCGTATCTGATGCTTCAACAAGCTTCTTCCCCAGACGCAAGGCTGACGCTTGGTCGCTGGGATTTTGCTTTACAATTGCCCGCAGGTGCTCCAGCTCTTCAGGAGTAACAGGTGGTTCTACCGGTTTTGTCGGGGGCGGGGGGATGTTGATTTGCATCGGCGCAGGGCCTGAAGGCGTCATGGACGGCGGAGCAGCTTGAGGGGGTCCGTTGTAATTTCGGACGGGGGGAGGCTTATCCGATAGGTTCACGAGCGAGTTGGGCATATGTCCAGGTCGAACTGGTACAGGGTGGGAGGGAAGGCTATCAGGATTCGTGCTCGGAGGTGGTGCAGACTGCATAGGAGGTCGGTAGGGGGCGGGACCGGACGGTAGTCCAGGACCTTGCATAGGCGTTCCTGGTTGCCTAGGTGGAGATCTCCGCTGGAAACTCTGCGATCGCTCTGGTCCACCTTCCAGCGAGGGCGGCTGAGGCGGAAACTGGTTTCCAGTTGGCATGGGAGGGATATCACCAGCCATCTCAAATACTGCCGTCTGCGAATTACGCAGATCTGGCTGAGACTTAGTCCTGTTCATCTCGGGAACCCTCATCGCCCCACGTTGCGCCTGCTCTTGCGACCCGGGCTGCATATGTTGATCGAATGAGCTCCTGGGTGGTTGTGACGCCATCGCGTCGAAATCTGGCATCGGCGGCTGTGCTGGAGGCAGGTTGTTTGGAGCGTAGTCGGCGCCGCTATTTCCAGCATCGTAGTAACCATAAAAATCGTCAAACGAGGCCGGTCGTTGCTGTCCGCCGTAGCCAGAGTCGGGCGGACCCCCATACCCAGGGTCCGTATATGGGTCTTGAGGGGGAGCGTTGTTCGGCGCATATCCCCTTTGAGGAGGACCTCGCATATTTTGGGCTGTATTCGGTCTTGCGGGCAATCCGCGACCCATAGGACCGTTTTGCGGAGCGCTGTCACGTCGGACCGGGGGGCCTGGATGTCGCATATCCATTTGATCGATCGGCATCGTCACGCTTCTGGCAGGAGGCCCGAATCCTTCCTCCGGATAACCGCCCATTGGTGGTCCATAGCCAGGCCCTGGTGGCGGGCCACGTTGGTCGGGAAAGTCCTGCGGGGGGTACTGTTGCGGTGGTCCACGGGGCGGTCCCATCGGTCCCGGTCCTCCATATCCGCCTCCGGGTGGCCGCATTGGTCCTCGTTGCGGTGCGGGGCCATTCGGGCCCCTTGGACCAGGTCTTTGCCCAGAGATGTCCATACTGCCCATCTGTGCCGTTATCTGCTGCTCATCGATCATATCTGTCCGCCGTTGGGCTCCCGGAAAGGAAGGGAAGGGGCCAGAGCCACCAAAGCCTTGATCAGGTGGGCCGGCAGAGCCAGGGCCGTTCACCGGCGGTCTTCGGTTCGCTGGGGAGGATCAGCAGCCGTTGAGGGAAAAGGGATTGTGGCACATCTTCAAAGGTACTTACGAGTAGGATCTGAAATATTAGCTCGCTCCAGCGGTCCTGGCCGGCCACCCCTATTAGGTGGGTAGCCCCGACCAAGCCCTGGAGGGCCTGGGGGACCCGGAGCATATCCGCCTCCACGGTTCGGGTATGCACCTCCTCGACCTCCGCCAGGGGGCGTCCGCATCGAGCCACCTCTGCCACCCGGCATCGGCCCTCCTCCTCTTCCACCACCACGACCGCCTCTCATGGGCCCATTCGATCCATTCGGCCCCGGATCATAGTACTCTTGATTCGGCCCTCCTCGGGGTGGATAGTTCATATCTTCGTACTGTCCGCCATAGCCCTGATCATAGCCGTTTCCATTTCCATACTCGTCGTAGCCATAGTCGTATCCGTCCTGGTACTGGTCGTACTGCTGAGGGAGTCCGTTGTACTGTTGGGGAGGCTGCTGTCGTTGTGGCGGGGGCCTCTGGGGTCCTGGTCCACCACCACCACCATACGGGCGGCCTCCTGACCCTCCGTCATATCCGCCGTTATATGCCATCAGGGCCTGCCCTTGAGATCTTGCTGGCGTCGATGCTGATACGGCGCGCCGCAGTTGTTTATTTCGCAGCCTGGCGCAACACCCGCAGCTGGGTAACTGCTACGTGGCTGCAAGGTTGAGATGCCAAAATCCCACACTCGCCTGGCACGAGTCGTCTTCGAGGCTCACTGGCAGCAGGGATTGACCATGTTATAAATCGCTGGCTTCTTGAGACCTGTTGGCACCGCAACCGACACCTAGAACTGTCGCATGGCAACAGAGATCCGAGGCTTCAAGCAGTTAGGTTTGTGTTTTGGCCTTCGGCGGGTCGGGTGTATGCTGAAGTTGAGATGGCGGGGCGCATGCGGCGACGCACAGAGCCGACACCCTTGCCAGAGCGCGATCGGCTCAGCGAGCGCAGCGCAACGCAGCCGGGACAGTAGGAAAGAGGGTATTCGGCTGTTGTCGTTTGCCGTCAGTTTCCTCGCAGGGAGAAATTCGAAATCTGACGCCGCTCCTGGTAGGTAGTCGACGGAATGTAGGATGTCAGAAGGCGCAGGGAGCAGAAGGAATGGAGACGGATCAACGCAATATGCATTGATCGGTGGAATCAGCTGTGCGCAGGTGGTCGGACAGCACCGCGTCTAGGGAGTTAGATTGTATGCAGCCGCAGTGTTGGTGTCAAAGGAGTGGGAAGGGGGGTAATGAAGAAGGGGACAGCCGGCAGGGGGGTGATTCGGGAGGATTACATGGTGTCTTATTCGACCAGCCGCCTGGGAGGTCATGAGCCGTTCTTGCCGCGACGGATGGACCGCTGTAAAGTCGCAACGGGCGCCCCGTAGGTGTTACATGCGGAAAGGGACTCGGGACTACAGATCGAAACACGATGTGACAAGAGCTCTTCCACGCGCATATTTCTTTACCTGGTTCTCCAGTTTCAACGTTTTTTTTTAAAAATTTTAACTCACTCTTTTCCTTCGCAGCTTCGTCAGCAACTTGCGGTTTGGGACGTCCTGTGTTTGGGTCTCAGCCGCCTTCGACTCCCCAGGCTGCGAGATTAGATCCATCATTCCGGGCACCTCTTGATTAGCTGGACCCCTCGCGTCTGAGAGCTAAAGCATCTCCATCATCTCCGAAGTTTCAATGCGGCTGGCGCTTGCTTTCTAACGCAACGCAAGGCAAGGAATGGAGAAATGGGCGTGGTTTCTCTTCCGATAGAAAGTTAAAGCCCAATTCTTCCCAGTCACGAAGGCTCTGGTTAAGAGCAATCTGCTGCGTCTAGTGAGCACTGAGGCATCAGAGAAATCTCGCGCCTCTGACACCTCACAAGAGGGAACGCTTGTCTGTTGTGTGGTGGTTGCAATACAGCAACCCAAAAGGTCGACCCTACACTTGCCGTAACCAGTTTACAAAGGTGATCTGCCCAGGAGCTAACAGCCGCAGGACCTGGTTCCCTCTCAGCCCGAACCCGACAATGAGTTCTTTTGTTTCCCCAGGCGGTTTCTGCATTAGTGATCGCCTTCTCCTGGCCATTCCACATGTTGCACAAGGTTTTGTAACATAGCGCCCTGTACCATGGACCCAGAGCGTTGTATCAGAGCTGGCCTCCACCGATGTTCCATTGGCCCCTCCATCACGCGCACGGCCACCCCCCACCAACCTTGCCCGCCTCTCCCCCCTTTTCTGACTTGCCTGGGCCTAGCAGCCTCAAGAACGTGGCGAGGGGCGACATGCCAAACAGATCTGAAGACCAAGCCGATCGTACATATGAGAGTAATACGCCGATACTATTGTATGTATTGTACCTATCACCAATCCGTCCTGCAAGTTTGCTTGATGAGTACCTGCAGAGAGAGGAAGAGGTGGGTCTGCATCTTCGCTAGCTGACCTGTGAAACAAGCAATAGTGCTTGATTACTGGATCCCAGGCGTAAATGCCAATTTGGAAGAACAAAGGAAGATGACAGGAACTTGACGCCCATCCAACACGAAATTAGGTACGAAATACAAGGCGTGGCCGGCAGCGTTTCACAACCCTTGTTGGCGTTGCGTTGGGGGTGGTTCAGTGAGCCTCACCAAGGTGCAGAGCGAAAGAGAAGCCTTGGTTTAGTGCCGGATCGGGGTCCAGACCTGGATTATCTTGCTCGAGGCCCCCGGAAGGTTGCCTCCCGGTAAGGCTTGGGAAACAGAAACGACGTCGGGTGATACCAGTCTGCCTGGTCTCGAAACAACAGAAAGCAAACTGAAAGGGAGGCTGTCGGACTTTCGTTTGTGATTGGGCGGCGTTTCTCGAACACTCAGTGGCCGCCGGACGAATAGGACGCTGGATGACTGCAAAGACAACTGGTGGTGCTGGATGCCTCCTCGACCGCAGGTCCCGCTCATCGAATCTTCAGAAGATACAGCCTCATCCGTTGACAGCCTGTCGGGCCGGGAGATGTCGCACCGACCTATTACAACCCACAGCGAGCCATCCACATCTGTTGGCTCCCGGAAACCAGTTAACATGTCACACATATTGCTGGATCTGAGCATGCAATGAATCAACAATCGAAGGCCGGAGCGGGTTTTTGCATTTCGTGTAAGAAACAAGCCTATGACTTTTTTTTTTAACAACGAAGTAAAGATTGGAGAAATTTGGGTCATATTGAAAAGAAGAAATAACGGTGGCAGCTGGAGTGCATCAGATTTGGGTATCAAGGATAAACGGAGTTTTGTCAGTGTATTCGTATTTCCGTAGACAAAATGGAAAAATGATGGCTTTCAAGGGAGCTCAGCACGAGGCCAATGCGTTTTCTGCCGGACTTCACCGCCTCTCAAAGCGTAACTTGATGAGCTCACCAGCAAACAGACCTAGCTATCAGCCATCTCAAACCTGGGTCACTGGATACGGAACCTCTCCGGCCTCTCACTTCCACATTTCGAGATGGCGAAGAAACCGATAAACTGGCGGCTGTGGAGCAAGATGATCGTCACGTAAGCATGCATCGAAACCAGTTGCCACGGACGCGAGCAATGGCTAACGAGGCCATTCACCAGTGGTGGCGTCGTGTGTGTCGGAGGCCCAGCTTTCACACTCTGGCTCACGCCCACGGACGAGGAGCTCTTCAAGAAGTACAATCCCGAACTCCAGAAGAGAAGTTTGGAGGGGAGGTATGAGAGGCAAAAAGAGTTTGATGATTTCGTGACAAATCTGAAGAAATACTCCAAGTCCGACAAGCCAAGTATGTCCCATCTGTTTGCGTGTCTCTGAGGTCCCATCTAACTCTTCATGCAGTATGGGTTGTGCAGAAGGAGGAGGAGAAGAAGGCCGGCGAAGCCAAACAAGTAGAAGCGGCAAAGTTGAAGTCGTCGAACCTGGACCTAGTGAAGGAAGAGATGAGGAAAGAAGCCGGGCTATCAAAGTAAACATGCAGCAGCGGGCAGGTAATGCATGTGTAGGAGTATAGGAGAAACGGCGTCCACTGTAACACATATTGTATTGTTTGCAGCATTTGCATGCTGCATTTTTAGATGGGCAACAGGATTGAGATTAGATCAAGAAGGAAAGGCGAGGGCATGACCACCCCTCCAACGGAGCACCTCAATCATGCCCCCAATTAAAATACTTAATTCCTCTCAACACTTATGCTCGTCTCGATGGTGAAGTTGGACATCAACCTTCTCAATCACAACGTGGGTCGACAGAGGTGAGGATTCGGTGAGCCCCGGTGAGCTGGAGTGGGGTAAAGTTTTTGCGGCAGCGAAAAAACTCCCCGGCCTGGCCCCAGCGCACAGAATTTCTCCAACCACGACAGACGACGCCGAGCTAAGTACTGGACATCGTGAGCCTTGTTGGGTCATTAACGGCGAATCAATCCCCCGATCAACGAAGTAGGTCTTTCCCGATCCATATCACACCGCCGAATCGACCATTTGCGTCTCAAGAAGGGCCCCTGTTTTCCCCTTGTGCACCGTCCAAGGCTGACTAGGATCGAGGTTCACCGAAGACCTTCTCCACCGACTTCCTCTTTTCAACAATACATAATCGCCATCATGGATGTCCAGGAGCGATTGAAGAAGCTTGGAGCCTCTGCTCGCATTGGTATGTTTCTGGGCCCTCCCCGGCCCACCCCTATTGCCAGGCGAAGTAGCTAACCAGACATTCCTCACGCCAGGGTATGTACGGAGCCAGAAGCCCCCCCGCCGCTCGACAGCCCTCTCAACAGGACCGATTTTCTGACGTGTGCATCTGGAATAGTGGAAAGGGAACTCCCCGGAGAAAGGTCAAGCGCGCGCCGGCCCGGTCCGGAGGTGACGACAAGAAGCTTCAGGCGACGCTTAAGAAGCTCAATGTCCAGCCTATCCAGGCCATTGAGGAGGTGAACATGTTCAAGAGCGATGGCAACGTTATTCACTTTGCCGCTCCCAAGGGTTCGTAACACACCTGGTGACGGATAGAACGTTGGATTAGAGCTGACACGCGACGCATCAGTTCACGCCGCTGTGCCTGCGAACACATTCGCCATTTACGGTAACGGAGAGGACAAGGAGCTTACCGAGCTCGTCCCGGGCATTCTTAACCAGCTTGGACCCGACTCGCTGGCGTCGCTCCGCAAGCTCGCCGAGAGCTACCAGAACATGCAGAAGGGCGAGAAGGAGGCTGATGATGACGAGATCCCCGACCTCGTTGCGGGCGAGAACTTCGAGAACAAGGTCGAGTAAGGGGTTCCTTGTCTCACAGCTATCACAAACGGCACAAAGACCACTCTGCTCTCTTAAGTGAGAGCAGCACGAACTTATTTCTGTATGGACGGCGGCGTCTTCGGAATTTGTGCTTTGGGCCCGAAAAGTCCTGGCCAGGGGATAGGAACAAACATGAGTTGATCCCAACACCCTGTCAGGGCAATGGGTGAATTTCACAATCAAGCAAAATGTAGTGCTTTGAGTGACCATAACCAATCATCACGCCTCCATGGTGAACCCGCCACCCCCTGTGTTCTGAATCCACCCAGTCAGCGCATCCCTTCTGACCTCCTCCTTGACCGCCCGTCGACCGTCCAGAAGCGCATCCCCCTTGACTTCGTCATACGTCCTCGCAGCTAACCCCTCCCGTATCCTAGTTTCTTCTTCGCCATCTAACATACCAGCAACCTCGGCCGTCAACTTCCACATCCCCCTTCTAGACACAGCACTTGCCCCTTTCAAGACAAATTGCCTCCGCCCCTGCAGCACTCCCCCAACCAAGGCCTCCTCCACCCCGTCTCGCGTCCACGCAACAGCAAGGTTACTCGCGCTCGTCCGCTCCGCCCTAGCCGCCACGGCCCTCTTCGAGAACTCAAACTCCTCCCTAGTCGTCACCACCCGGAACGGCACAAACCTGTAGGTTCCCCCCTCCCATCTTCGGCCTGCCAGCGCACGCATCCGTCCCTCGGCCGAAAAGCACCGACTGCATGCTGTTTCAGAGAACTGCGACTCGGGGAGGATGAGGGTCGTCAGGTAAACGTTGTGCGGGGAGACAAGCAGAGATGGGAGGGAGGAGAGCAGCGAGGTGCATTGCTTGAGAGTGATTTTGTCCGAGCAGGACTTGGATAGTGTTGGGGGGGCGTCGCCTCGGGCGGGCTTGCGGCGGACTACGCCGAGCTGAGAGAAGTACGCACGTCCTGGGAGGGCGGCGGTGGGGGTATGAGAAGGGCAAGTGGAAGGGGGTGAATCGGTGGTGGTAAGAGGTGATGGGATATCCCATGGAGATGCATCGTCTTGGGCGGCCATGGTGAGTTCCATGCTTGCGTCGCCGCCTGGGAGGGTCAGTTTCTGTGAAGCCAGGTTGGTAAAGGGGCGGGCGGGCTTACATGGTGCTTCTGAGCAGTACATGTGGAGAGTTACGTCGTCCCTCCACGCAAAGGGCTGACTGTGCCAAGACGTATCGCTTCCACCATCATCACTGGCTGAGCTCTGTGCTGAGATTTCGGCTCTCGTTCTGCGACGGAGGAACTCCGAAGACGTATCATTCCCAGTAGCGAGGCCTTGGCACTCCTGGAGTACGAAATGGTTGAAGGACCGCAGTGCAAGGACTTCGGCGTGCCAGTCATGTATTGCTACACCGTTGGATTCCGAGAGCTTCGAGGCCGGCAGGCACTTCATTCCGGTTGCTAATGAAAGACATTTCAGCCCGTTTGGGCCTTGGAAGATGTAATGTTAACTTGGAGCGAGTGTGGACGCCATGGGAAGGATGAACACCTTTGGCCACGATGCCGCTCAGAGGCACCCATTCGTGGAGCCCATTGTCTCGCACCGGTGGCTTCCTTTTGGCTGGAAGCTTCTTAAAGTTCTCTTGGACGACGGCTGCTATTTCGTCTGTCTCACTCATGTTGATTGCTGCTGCCGCCAGGAGGGATAGGGTTCTCGCAGCAGCCAAACCAGACAACTGTCGGTGAACGAATCAAGACCAACAAAGGCAATGGCTTTCGGTCCCAAACGACTAACCCATAGCCAAAGACAGCTAGCTGCCTGTCGCTTTCTTGAAGTTCGATCCCTACTTTTACTCCCATGACAACAGCACTGCAGAACCCAAAAGGGCTAAGGAGCTAAGTGTGGCTGAAGCAGAAGCCCCACAGCAAGGAGCATCCCACCACGCCACAGCTCACCTGTGGAAGCGGGTCCTCTTGGCCAATGCTCCCAGCCTATCACAGGGCAGCCCTATTGCCGCACAACCTTCAACGAAATTGGAAAATCGCCTTTCGGAATCTTGGAACTCTTGGAGGAGAGCAACCACGACATCGACAAACAACGACAACAAACCGCCAAAATGAGAACGTACGACGACACCTTCTCCGGCCAGCGGATCTACCCTGGAAAGGTACGCAATACTTAGTTACCCCGCGATTGAGACGCAATCCCACCCGAGCCGCATCGCCGAGAGACTGGCTGGCAGCAATCTCGATGACGCCGACGAGCCTGGGGATAGATACTGGGCGCTAGGGGACACCATCACCGTCGAGAAAATGCTAACGTTCTGTTCTCGATTGCAGGGTAAGCTCTTCGTCCGTGGCGACAGCAAGACCTTCCGTTTCCAGAATGGCAAATCCGAGTCGCTTTTCCTCCAGCGCAAGAACCCCCGTCGCATCGCCTGGACTGTCCTCTTCCGCAGGCAACACCGCAAGGGAATCTCTGAGGTACGAACCCGCCCCGCTCGCATAGCAGATGTTCATCTCGAGACGCTCGGCACTCGACGTGACGGATGATGTTGGAAGATATGGCCCAAGTGGGAGGCCAGCAAGGAACACCACAGGTTACTGACTGCTCCGCTATAGGAAGTCGCCAAGAAGCGCACTCGTCGCACCGTCAAGGCCCAGCGTGCTATCGTTGGTGCTTCCCTCGATGTGATCAAGGAGCGCCGCACCATGCGCCCGGAGGCCCGCAGCGCCGCCCGTCTCGCTGCCATCAAGGACAGCAAGGACAAGAAGCAGCAGGCCGCTGCCGCCAAGAAGGCCGAGAAGGCCAAGCTCGCCGGTGCTGCCAAGGGAGGTGCCGCTGGCCGTGTCACCAGCAAGCAGGGTGCTAAGGGTGCACCGGTCAAGGTTGCTGCCAAGTCCCGTTAAAGGAGCCCGGTGGTGGGAAGAGGGAATGGATGATGGCCTCACGGTCTTCTTGCACGTGGCTCGGGGACTATGGGCGGAGTCGGTTGGTCGGTCTCGGTTTTTTTGCCTGCTCAGCTCTCTTACAAGGGTTTCGCCCTCGGAATATGACATGATATGTTTCCGAAAGGGCCGGTTGCATGGTTCCTGCAGTCATGGGATAGGACATTTGCATGGGTAGCTTACAGAATGCCGACTTATGCATTGGTCTGAACAATGGCATTGCTGTGACACGGCGAGGACTATGGATTGTGAACTTCACGTCGGGCAGGCACAATGATGCACGAAGACGGGGTTTAAAAGATATCATGTCTTCATGTCAGGCCGTAATTAGACCTCCCAATCTACCACCCATCCCTTCTAGAAGATTGCTCTGCTCCAGCCACAAAACAGTCTGTTTGACTTCCTCATAAACCTAGCCTAGAGCTTCGCCAGGACACCCTCGGCACCCGACTTCTCGATGCTTCCACGAACCTCGTCGACATCGGCGTAGACTACCTTGCCGTGGTCAACCACAATGGCGTATCTCTTAGTACGATCGCCGTTGACCCAGCCAATGCTCTTGCTGAAAGCCGTGCCCGCATCCGACATAAACAGCTATAACCGTTAGTCCAAGATTACCATGCCAAGCAAAGAATACCGGGGTGTTATGCGTACGATTGAGTCGTCCTTGATGCCGTTCGCCTTCGCCCACGCCGCCATCACCCACTGATCATTGCTGGCGATCACGATGACCTGGTCCACGCCGGCTTCCTTGAGCTTGTCTAGGTTGTTGATGTAAGATGGAACGTGCTGAACCTGGCAGGTTGGCGTGAACGCGCCGGGCACCGCAACTAGGACGACCTTCTTGTTCTTGAACCCTGGGGGCGGGGAGGTTAGTGAATCGCGGAGGGTGCCGAGCGGGAAGGGGGGAGGAGTGGCAGGTTGGATAGATACCTTTGCTCGCGTCATACTGGATTGGCAGGCCGCAAGAGGTGAGGTCGAGCTCGCCAGTCGGTGCCACGTAGGTGAAGCTCACACCCTCCGGAAAGGCATCGCCAGCTTTGAGGGCAGACATCTTGGTTGTTGCGGTGGTGATGGCGGGCTTGTGAAAGTACGGAGATGATGGAGAAGCAAGTAACAATTCCAAACGGCGCAAGTTCAAGAAGTCACTTTATATGAGGAAAAAAAGTTGTTTGGTTGAGTGGTGGTCTTCTGGTCGAGATCAGATGGCAGATGGCGGGGGAGGGGTAGTTCTTTTGGAGTTGAAGCTGGTGTGGAGACTCCGAAGTGAAGTGTACCCTGAAATCGGCGCAATCCGATGACAGCTCCGAGCCAACGTAAAAGCCGAAAAATGACACCCACTTCGCAGTTTATTGCGCAATTTTCGGTCTGGGGTGGAAATATCACCAATTCTGTGAAGCAAGGTATATATCTCCCTATTAAGCGTAAATGGTGTAGACAACTCTCGTGTCTTGTTTTGGGACTGAATGAGATATCCGCCACCAAGGTATCGATCTGTATAGGCACACCTGTGTAAATGGAAAGTGCGGAGTTTCAAAGTGGTCTGTCCATCATCCCGCCTGGGGACAGGTACCTGGACAATAAGCGGGCGTCCAGGTATCGATAGGAGCTCACAAGGTTCTCGGGAGACATCTGGCCGTCATGCCGAAACACCCGAATAGCGACCCCTGGAATGCATTCCAGTAGTGTGGTGGATTACTGATGCCCCAAATCCGAACCACGGCCGAGTGCTTGAGCCAGCCGGATAACTTGGAATATCCTACCCATCGTCTCCTCCAAAGCGTGTATAAATCGCCAAGCGAACGACACTTGCTCCCAATCCTCTATCCCCATCATACACTAGCCATATCCCTCAAAGTTGTTAAAAGGGGTATTTTTGTCCTCTCACCCTATTGTAACCATGGCAACCGAACCCAGACCGCCTTTCCCGCCCTTCACCCTAGAGAGTAAGTACCTAATCGGATATGATTTGTCCCCTTTTGCCCTTTTCCCTCTTGCTTCGGGAGCCCTAAGACAGGCCCTTCTTCCCAGACCTGAAGATATACCCCCCAAATGGGGGAAATTCGCTGACACCTACTTCAGCGGCCCAGCGGAAAGTAAAGGCGGCACAGGATGCTTGGAACACCAAAAACCCCGAGGTTGTTCAGTACGCATACACTCCTGATTCCATCTGGAGAAACCGCGGTACCTTTCTTCAAGGGCGTGAAGAAATTGTTGAGTTTCTGAGTGATAAGTGGTCCAAGGAGGACGGGTACCGCCTGAGGAAGGAATTATTCGCTTTCACCGACAACAAGGTATGTGCTTCCAACTGGTAGATATCGATGTTGTGCGAGTTTTCTAGTGCTAACTCGCTTGCTAGATCGCTGTGCAGTTTTGGTATGAATGGCACGACCAAACGGGCCAGTGGTGGAGAACTTACGGCCTTGAGGATTGGACCTTTGCAGATAATGGGTTGATGAGGAAGCGCCAGATGAGCGGGAACGATGTCAAGATCTCGGACGAGGAGCGATGGTTCACGGACGGAGTCGATGTGAATGCAGTTGAAATTTCGGAGAAGCACTGGTAGGAGGCCTGGAAGCAACTCATCGGAAGGCCGGGATTATGGGAGATTGCCATATACTCCATCAACCTCAGATCGTTGGGCAAAGATTTGATAGACCAAGCTTCGCCTTCTCGTTGCAAACACAATCACACTCTTTGAAGACGTACAGGTTGCCCTTGTGCCTTACCAAGAGGTTGGGGAGGCACCAAAAGCATCTTCCAGAAGCCCAGAGTCTCGAGAGGCGTTTCAGCTCATATCAGTAGAACTCAATCAGTAAGAGAAGGACGCTGGTGAGACAGCTCATAAATGACAAAGTGATCATCCCCCTGATGAACAAGGGGCGGGGCAGCCCGCTCCGATCGCGACCAGGGGCTTGACAAACAATCGCTTCTCCATAAAAGGTTGTTTCCTACTCATTGAGGGAAGAAGCTGGTTGCTATTTGCCAATGGATCTGTCGCTCTTCGTCATGGTACCCTGTTTCTGGCGGAAAGGAGAGGCACCTACCGTGAGCTATTGGACTAGACTACTTCACACACCAAGGCAAGCTGTAGTTTTCTACACTATTCCAAATATGTCTTTGGAGGCATCTCGAGACGTACAGTGGTTCATCTGACGTAAGTATACCTGTGGTCTTGTTGTTTAGGAGCGACCTGTATGAGAATCCCACTGATCAAGTATCCTTTTCGCACCGAGGTCTTCCACAATGCAGTTAAGGCTTATAATGAGCTAAAAACAGGCCTTGCTGTTCCCACAGAAGTGTGCGAGAAGTCCGACATCGCATTTTCACAGAGAGAAGCAGGACCCTTTCTTTTGGTTCGAGCCTTCGTACTTCGTCTCTCTCAGAGGTATCTGTGTTGTAAATGGCCTTCCAGAAACTGAAATGGGACGGCGTCATGCCAGGTAGATTGTACGTCATGAAATGCGGCAAGTATTTGCCGCTGAGGGACTTGACAATATGTCTTGTGCTCCCTGTTTCTCCATTAAACCTCATCTTACCTAAGTTGCTTGGCGCCACAGATGATGTCGGGCGCACATAAGATACACCCCAGAGGTCACGCTCGGCGTAACCATCGCTGCCGTTGGGTGGTCGGCCCTGAACTCAGCGGACGAGTCACTCCGCGACACAAGATTGGCCATAAGGTCGGTAGTCCAGCGTTCTCCTGCATTGGACTGCCTTCCGACAGGCCCCTGAGGAAGAAAAGAAAATGAAAAGAAAACAGGCACAATAGTCTTGCGCAGGATGCAGGGGAACCCAAAGAGCGAGGTTTTCGATTATGTGAACTGCATATGCTTGCTTTTTGTTTTGACATAGAGCGTTGTGCGATTGATCGGACTCGAAAGCCTTGACTCTACTGCATGTCTTGACTTGATGCGAATGCGAACGCAGGGAGATACCGCGCCAATGGGCGTCAAAAAGATAAGACATCGGAACACGAAGTGGTGTGCGGACGCGCACAGCCGCAAGACGAGGGGTCGTTGACAGGAAAAGCAATCTTGAAACCGCAGACCGGCGAATCTGGAGATAGAGTGCCCTTTTCTGCATCAGACAGCCTAAGTCCCCGGCATGGTTCTTCCGGGGGTTGTTAGTCTAGATCACGGGAAGTGGGTGATGGTGGCTGCTTGCCTGTCTCAACTCTGGGGAGATATTCGACCAGTGACAGCGAGCAAACATATCCCACCGCAGCGGGGCAGTGAGACAAGAGGCCGTTTACTTTTTGTGAATTGACCCCTCAGAGAAGCTCCCCCCCCCCCCCCCCCCCCCCCACAATTGCTGGCTCTTCAGACGAATTGTTTTGTTCATGGAGAGGAGCGCTGGCTAAGATCCTCCCCCTGGTCGCTAGATCGGTACCAAGCGGCGGGAAATTGCCCGAAAATGCTCGGTGTCAAAGCGAGGTCAAAAAAGAGTTGAGGGTCGGTCGGCACAAGACCCTTGGTGTCCAAGCGAAGCCGGCGATCACCAGGATCTTAGTCGGATCTCGCCTTGCAACACCCAGGCAGGACTTGGCGTGGAGGAAATTGGGTTCAGTAGCGTCCAATTGGTTGGAGGGTTGAGCTGAAGCTGCAGCCCACCCGCAGGGATCACCCGACAGGGCATAGATGGCTCCACTCCCCCCACGATCAGGATGGGTTTTTGGGTATTCGATTGCAATTGCCCATCCGATGCCGCCAGCCTCTGAGGTCGGCACACTCTTGTCTGAGCCGCCGAGGGCGAGGAAGGAGTCGATGTAACCTACTCTGCATCCATGGATCACGGACCCAGCAAACGCGCTTGATATGGAACAACGACCTTCGCAAGCCGCATTTTCGTCTCTAGACTAGAGCACGGCAGACAACAACCGTCAAGCTCTGATCTCGTCTGGACTCCATGCTGCCGAGTGGGATTAAACGCCCCGTCTTCCTCGGCCGCGATTAGGGGAAGAGAGAACATGGCCTGCGGAAGCCAGAAGCCAGGTTCCGTCTGGTGATTCAGATGACAGCCAAAAGCTCCTCCACGCTGACCAGGTTGACACCATGAACAACCCCCCAATCAATGCTCCGCAAGTCAGCCCTCACGTCGATCACTTCCTCTTTTAGCCGTCGGTGGCGTAAGTCGTCCTGCCGTCGACATCGAGACCGCACGTTCGCTTCCTTTCTTCCCATCTTTCTCCCAGCCTCTTGCAAGCGCAATGGACGCGCCCGATGAGGGTCTTCGAGACGAGGCCCGGGATGTCGGGGAAACGCATTGTCATTAGATTACGTATCTCTGTATTCTGACCCAGACAGGTTTAGCTCTTCGATTTCTAGACTTGGGAATCGATCCCCTGGCGATGAGCAAGCTCAACAGGGGTCCAATGAGGTGAGGAAGGTACGGAGCCGTACAAGTATATGATTCCACCCCATCATCGGATGCGCTCCTGCTATTTCCTCTTTAAGCTGTCCCAGCTCCTACCCAGTTCGGTCTCCTATCACGGTCCCAAGGCGGCCTGCTTTTCCGCTTCTTCTTCAGCTCTCTTGCACCCCCAGCACCGGGACTGCTCTTGCTTAAACACAGAGCTGCGCGTTCCAGGTTCTTGTATCAACGGACTTGCCCAGGTCACTGGCTTATAGTTCGTCCTTGAACTTCTGGATGATCTTTGCATCGTTTCCCAGCAATATTGAGACATCTAATCACTTGGATTGTTACACGTTCGCCTTTGGATTGTCGTCAAATCCTAACACTGACCCTTCACGCCATCGTTTTCCATTATGGGTCTGCTGCCGCTCAACTATCGGCGCCCTTCGTATGTCGCTGATTCACAACGGACCATGAGCGATGATCAGATCTCGGTCGGCAGTGGCGGCAGTGGGAGTGCCAACGGGGAGAAAAGTAGTGGCTCGTTGAAGCCTACCAGGTCGGTTACCGTGACGGGGATTCCGGATGCGCTTGGTTTTGACAAGATCATTGAGGGGGGAACCTGCCCAGTAAGCCACCTCTTACCATTTCGTTGCCGACATGAACTAATCTCAGTCATCAGCCTTGTACCACACGCGACTTCATGAACTATCTGAGATATGTCGAGCGTTCGGCCGAGAACTTGCAGTTCTTCTTGTGGCATCGCGAATACGTGAATCGGTTTAACAAGGCCAAGACTTCGGACATTACCCTCGCTCCTGAATGGACCCAAGCCATGGAAGACGACACTGTCACACGTATCCAGAAGGAATACGCCGACAAGATCCGCAAGGAGACCAAGACACCGGCTATTGCCATCTTCAATGGAACCGATTTCGATAAGCGCACAGATGTTCGAAAGACATCTGTTCCTGAGACAAACCCCTTTTCAAGCCGGTTTGAAACCCCTGACGACCACGAGGGGTTCTCTGACTACGTCAGTTCCACTGAGGGATCTTACAGGAGCCAGGCACACGATGCCTTCAGCTCCGCCGGTATCAAAGCACCTTGTGAGTTCGGCATCATACACCCATGATGAGCCTTTCGGGACCCCAAGCTAATCTGGAGGCAGTTACGATCCAACCATTTCGCAAGGAAATTGACCGTGTAATTGCGACATATATCATGGATGGCGCGCCTCGCCAACTCAACCTCTCGGACCGTGAACGGAAGGTTGCACTACACGCCTTAGCTTACACGACGCACCCTTCGGCTTTGAGAGAGGTTTCCAAGCTGGCCGAGTCCATCTTACGTCGACAAGCCCACCCCAACTTCATACGCTGGTCTATTTGCAACGGAAATATTGCGCGCGTTTTCTTCGCGCGAGCCCTGGGCATCAGTCTCATCGTGATCAGCACTGTGATAGCATTGGTCTTGACGCTCTCACGTCTCGGGCGCGGCTACCGCGCCCTCGCTGCCATTGGTTGGGTCCTTGGTATCGCAACGCTGATCGCAGCTTGGAAGGGCATGTGCGTCGTCTTGCACGGAATGCATCACCACCATGTTCGGCCATGGGAGCTCTTCGTTTCAGAGGAAGACGCTGGCGACCTGGGGAAGCGCTCCTTTGACAGTTTCGGGTCTTCTAACAGCTACGAAGAGGAGCCTTGGGTCATCCGCTACAAGAAGCGCAACATTATCCGGAAGATTTTCGACCGTGAGGTCTGGATCCAAGAGCCAGCGCTTCGGCAGATCCAGGACACCATCTTTGTTCAGAGCATGCTGTGTGCCCTGCTGATCGCCGGAGTCTTGACGGCCATTTTTGTCGCTGTACCCGGAGGTAACTTATTCTGAGATGATATGAACCCATTGTTTAACTCTCTGTGGAATACTCGGTTTCTGGATATTTGCCGAGAGGTTGGGGTGGGGTTTGTTGGATACATGCTGAATACTTGGTGCTCCTCCTTTTGGTGAAGATGGAGGCCCTTTGGATGAGCCTCTTGGACATCTGTACTATCACACTTTTGCGGGTTGGTTTTCTTGGCTTCGGAAAAGGAAGGGTAAATATGGATCCCGCGTTGGAACACAATAGCGGCTGCTAGGTCAAACGGATCATCTGGCGGTGGGATCTGATGGCGATTTTCGTTGAAATGCTTTATGATGGAATGTCGGCGGCTGATTTACATGATAGGTATCTACTGTTTGGCTAAACAATGTAATCAATGGTCTGTCAGTCTCATGGTCTCCGTGGCAATCCTGACGTTGGGACGAGTCAGCGTTACCCCTGATTTGGACCCCGCTGCTTATCGATAACGCTAGCAGTTGGCTGGGGCAATGAGGGGCGCAGCACTGACTCTTGGACAAACACCGCTTCCAACGCTCACCGGGATGAGTTCTACAATGTAAATCTGAGCATTCCGGTTTTAAGGGTTTGACAAACCACCGATGCCCGGCCCCCAAAAATCCACTCAGATGGCTGCTTACGACACATTGATGCCTCCCTGAACATGAACACACTGCATTGGGCCAGCCAAATGCACCAAGAACTTGAAAGTGGAAGATGCCGACCGACACGTACCAGGCCGATGCTCCGCTGGCTGTCAGCGTTAGCAACACCAACGGCGGGACCTTGCGGATCGCAGACCCTGGGGCGACTGAGATTGACCTCGACACCACGCTGAGCCATCCCGGCTCGGTGCGTATTAACGTCAAGGGCGCCTTCATCGTCGACCAGGGCACCACGACACCAGCCAGCTCCAATGGCCGGGGCTCACCGAACAATCACGAGACCAAGGACATCCGCCTGCCGAACCACACCGCCGTTGTCAGCCATATAGCCATTGATGTAGGCAAACCCTCCTTCCATATCCCTGCTTGTCATGCTCGCGCCCGAACTGGTGGGATCACGGATTGCTCGTGCGAGCAAGCGAGCGAGCTGCGGGATTCATGGTGGTGATGTCATGTGCCCGGGACCTAATGCGTAGCTAACCTCGCGGCTGCGTTCCTGCAGATCGGCGGCTCATTGGCCAAGCTCGTCTACTTTTCGCGTGAAGCGCACTCGACCGACCCGGGGGGGCGGCTCAATTTTGTCAGCTTCGAGACGGACCACATCGACGAGTGCCTCGACTTTATGCGCACGCTGAAGCAGAAGTATCAGAAGCTAAATGGCGGGTCAGACAGTCCCAACGAGCTGTGCGTCATGGCGACGGGCGGCGGCGCCTACAAATACTACGACATGATCCGAGAGGTGCTGGGTGTCGATGTGCTGCGGGAGGATGAGATGGAGTGTCTTATCATAGGACTCGACTTCTTCATCACCGAGATTCCCCGGGAGGTGTTTACGTATTCGGAAGCGAACCCCATGCACTTTGTTTCCCCATCTGACAACGTCTACCCGTACTTACTGGTGAACATCGGGTCTGGTGTGTCGTTCCTCAAAGTATCAGGGCCGCGCGAGTACGAGCGTGTTGGCGGTACCTCGCTCGGAGGCGGGACTCTCTGGGGCCTGCTCAGCCTGCTGACTGGCGCGCGGACGTTTGACGAGATGCTCGAATTAGCATCCCGCGGCGACAACACTACGGTCGACATGCTGGTGGGCGACATCTACGGCACCGACTATGGCAAGATCGGACTCAAGAGTACCACCATCGCTAGCTCCTTCGGCAAGGTCTTCCGCAAGAAACGCCAGGCTGAGAACGAGGCTGAAGATAGCGGTGGTCTAGGCCACAAGGATCGTCACCGCCATCCTGCCGACCATCATGACGACTCTTCGCACGACGATCCCACCTCGTCTGACTCTGAGGATGGCCCCCACAACAATGGAAATACCCCACCTTTCTCAAGTGCCGATATCTCGCGGTCGTTACTCTACGCCATCAGCAACAACATCGGTCAGATTGCCTTTCTTCAAAGCCAGATCCATGACCTTTCGCACATCTATTTTGGGGGATCCTTCATCAGAGGGCATCCACAAACGATGAACACACTTAGCTACGCCATCAAGTTTTGGAGTAAAGGCGCCAAACAGGCGTACTTTCTGCGGCACGAAGGCTACCTAGGTGCTGTCGGTGCATTTCTCAAGCGGCAACCCCGAAATTGGGGACGTAGGGGCTCCTTCGAGGAGGCGGAGGCCGCGGCATTACAGGCAAGGATGATAGCACGAGCAAAGGAGACGGAAGTCACGGCTTCGTATTCCGACGCCGAAGAAGAAGGGGGAGTGCTTGTTAGTTAACGGTGTTGGATGTCTTCCTGCGCTGAGCGTCTTTACCTTATGAACCCTCATTCTTGTGGCATGGCGTCTGGTGGGAGATTCTGTTCCGTCCATATTATGATATTACCTAGAAGCCTTTTGCTTGGTCGCCTTACTTTCGGGATACTGGCTGGCATGCTTACCTCGCATGGCATAAATACATATAATAAATCACAGTACCATAAGGGTGTATTCACAACGCGAGACCAGTGACACAGGGGAAGCAGAAGCCAAAGATATGTTGTTACATCAACGAGATCAACAAGACTTCACTCAACACATTGCTGCTGAGGTGCAGATAGATACGAATCTACGCAACACTCTGAATCAACAGATACCAGCACTGTTCCATGATATGATATCGGCAAGAGACCATACTAAGGTGTAGCAAACATGGGCGATGAGAGGAAAAAAGACAAAACTCCTATTTCTCCGACCTGGCTCTTTGGAGGAGCTTGGGCTTTCCGTTTGAAACAAATTAAACTAGGCACCTTTGTAAAAGAAGCCATTCATGAGGTTTTGTACACCCAAGCCGTCTACCCCCGTAACTCCCTGTGGAATCTAACTCCGAACAGGCAATTTCCTTTCTCCCCTCGCTCAATGCATTGGCCATGCCCTCCCCCTTTTATGGGCAGCACCTCAAGCCAAGCCAACCTACCCTCCCTGTTGCTACCCCCGATAGAGGCATTGAGGAATGCATATACAGCCCACCCCCAAGCACTATGTACCGCGGTTGGCCCGCCTTTGCTGAGTCGTCTCCTTTCGTCTAAGCCTGGATCACCTCCTTGGCCTCGACATCTGCCTTCTCCTTCAGAGCCTTTTGCGACTGGTTGTACATGACGATACGGGAGACCTGGACGATACCGACCAGGCCGAGGAAGAAGTTGACGGCGGCCAGACTATTTGAGGTTAGTCAGTATTTTGCCCGGGACGGGGACTAGCGGAGGGGGACAAGGGGTGTTCCGCACAGGTAGTTCTTGGGCTTGATGATCAAGCACCACCGCGTCCAGATGACGCCCGTCGCAGTCAGGGCGACGTTCTGCATCAGCGAGAGGTTCTCGGCGGGGCGGGCAAAGTCCGAGATGCCGGCAAGGACGAGACCCCATTTCATGACCGGAGCCCTGGGGAGCAGATTAGTGTGTTTACTGGGCGATGTGGCGGACCTACGGGGGAGGCATACCAGAAGTGCACCGTCTTGAGGCCGATGGGGCTGTTCCACATGCGCTTCAGCCATGGCTCGGTGGTCTCGGACGCCGTGCTCTGCCAGCGGCGCGATGCCGGGCGCCGGAAGGAAGAGCTAAAGAACTGGTTCGCATTTCGGAAGGCCGGCCGCGACGTGCGGAAAAGGGTGCTTGTTGGTGCCATCGTGAAAGTGGCTAGGGGTGTTGGAGGTCGTGTGATGTGTGTCGGCGAGTGTAGGGCTACTCGAGAGGTACCTCTCTGTCAATTGGCGGGGGGGTGGCAAAGGATTGTTGACCGGTATGGGGTTGAAGGAGCGACACAGCGAGGCGATCTGACAACAGTTTGTTGTGGTCACTGTCGTCGTCGTTGAAAACCCGCTCCGATGATGGCGATGATTATCGACCCCGGTCTAAGGTCCGTTGGGGAAGCTGTGGAGTGAAATTCTTGGATTGTTTGTCCCGATTGGTCCGTGCGCGGAATTTGTGCAACGAATGGGAGATGCATCGGCTTGCATGGAGCCCCATTTTAGGGTGGGCGAACGTCCATTGGAATCAGCACCTCGACATCGCGAGAGAAGCTCCCGCCGGCCCGCCCCGTTGACGACAACGACCTTGCACAATTGGTTCTTTCCTCTCTTCCAACGAAACGATGTCGGCCAGATACGCCTTTTCCAAGGCCCTGAAGGAGGTCCGATTCCACTTCTGCCAGACGAGCGAGCCCAGCGCAGCGACTAGGTGAGCTTTCGACCGAGGGGACAACTCCTCTGCAGAGGCCCAACTGGACCTCCGTGCTCACCAATGGCTGTGGTTTAGGGCGTTCCTCACACGCGCGTATCCGATCATGAAGAAGAACAACCCCGCGACACCGATTATGTTGCGGGAGGCGGATGGCGTTTCGGCCAAGGTGTATGCGAGATATGGTCTGTAGCCCGGCTGCGCCTTTTGGCGGATCTAATGTATATTTGCAGAATGCTAACTGGGCGGGCTTCATAGACTTTGGGCAAGAGAAGAGCCAGTCATTAGAAGGTGCGAAAGACCCCCAGCAGAAGCAGCCGCAGAACCTCGGGCTAACACCGGTTTACAGGACTGTCGGACAAGCAGATCGAGGAAACAGTCACATCGCTTGTCAAGAGCGAAGCATGAGAGCTTTTAGCTACTGGGCAGGAAAGAGGCATCTCATAGTTGCGACAGCCTTTGAGCGACATGTTTATATTACCCAGACGGCTGTACAAACAAATAGAACAGTGGAAGACTCGGAGCCCTGCCACTTTCATCGCTCGTCTGATGCTACCATAAGAGCGACATACCATCCGAGCTGTCGGTGTAAGAAGAGGCATCCTGATCGAAACCTTACACTTTAGGAATGCGCCGAGTAGGTTGGATCGGTAATCAGCTTGAGCGAGGAATCACGGCTGGCCCTTTCGGCTTTCATTGTGCTCCTTGCGAGGCCAAACGAAACAGAGCTTACAACAACGGAGACAAAAGATTCGAAAAGCCACGAGAGCCTGAAAAATGGCCGTTCTCGGGAATTTCGAGGAACCGGCGTCTCGAAAACCAACAGTATTTGCACCCGGTGGTTCCCTTGATACATGGCAGGGTGCGGAGGCGTAGACGACACCAGCCATTGCTTGGAATCTAGGGACAGGCAGGTAAACGCGGGGGGCTCGAGAACGACGCCAAAAACTCAAAACCATTTGGCCAGCCACTGGACTAGGGATGGCTACATGCGGGAAGTGTTGGACTATAGCTGTCCGTACTGCGTAATGGCAAGCTCGGCTCAGCCGAGTCGAAGGCTGGGATATCCGCAGTATGGTGTGCGGGCTGATGTGTGACAGGTTGAAACCAAATCGCCTGAAGAGCAACTGATTGGTGGTTAGGCAAAGTTATCATTAGACCCGCAATAAGACACCCACAAGCGGCGCCTGTTGTTCCAAAGCCCGTACGGATTCCCACCAAGAACTTCGGCGATCCAAACGCCAGCCAGTGGCACCAGATTAATCCCCAGTCCGACTGGCGGAGTCGCTATGACAGCCTCTTGCCACAGCATCGATAATATTGTCTTTTCCGGGTTTAACTGGTGTTGCTTCCTGAGCTAGCCGTCATCATTATGCCGCCTGGATACGGAACAGGCCTGCTTTGGTAGGCAGATACCAGCCACGTTGACTCAAGTCCACCAACTCAAACCCGCCCAGAGACACCTGCACCCAAACCCCAGCTTATCGCGGCTTGCAGCTTTATGAGGCAGTCCTCGAATACGGTGCATGCGATATTTCGCGAGTTGCTCCATCTTGTGCTTCGTTTTCGATACGCATAGGCGTGCTAGACAAAGAGACGGCCATCAATCACATCCATCGCTTGGTTTCGGCAGGCCATTGTGAGTCTGGACCGCGGCTGAGTGAGAGCTGTCGCGGGGCAGAGCTCCGCCTCGGCGTCTCCCGCGACCGAGATCCAAGCAGTTTCATGCCCGCTCAAATAGGCTCCCGCCCACCCCGTCATATTCCAGATAGCTTATATTCTTATATTTGCGGCTCTTCCATTCCCTCGTATTCTATCTGCTCGCTGTTACCTAGGCGAACCATGTCCCGCCTCTTTAGCAAAAGCCGATCAGCGACAGGGCCTGCCCCGCATCACCTGGATCCTGATCACAACTCGGCTTACCTATCGCTGCTGGACCACGACCACGATCCAGACAACGATCCCGACCACGACCCAAAAGCCGATGGGTCCGGCCCAGTGCAGCAGCGGCGACCAGCCCGCCACCGCCGCCTCAAATCCCTACCCCAAGAGGCGATGGCTTCGAGGTCTTGGCTCACCGCCGCCGAGAGTCGGCCATCTTGGACTGGCGAGCGACCGCCGGCACGGAAACTAGTGAAAGAAAACCAAAACGGCTCCGGGCGGCCTTCTTTCTCACTGGAACTCTCTGACAGCGAGGTGGATAAGGAGAAGGGCATTGTGAGGCGCCAAATTGCCCGCCTCAAGGAACTCTACCGCCGGGCAGAGAAATCGAGCTCACCATGAGTGGATGATGTCCGTCCTTCTTCTCTCTTCGCTGTGGCCTCCTGCGGCTCGTTTTGATTTGATTTCATGGCTCTGAACCTCTGGAGGTCGGAGGTATATCTGCACTCCACCATTTGGACTTTCTGTTTTCATTGGCTTGGTGGGTTGCACACATGGTCGTTTGCATTCGTCCGCGGGGGTTGGCTACCTATTTCATATGGGCCGCCAAAGCTCGCTGCAGGCGGGTCGGGGCTGACACCGACCTGTACACAACCCGTACGGTACGGCCTCGAGGCTCGGGTGATGCCTGTATCATTGAAACCTACCGGGATCGAGCCCGTGGGCCGTGTCTTTTGCTCGGTCGGGGCTGGTCCGACTCAGGTCGGTGCGACTGCGGAGCATGGTTCCGGGCAGCCGGGGGCACCCCGCCTAGCGCTCCGGCTGGGGATCAATACCGCATTCACGAAATGGGGTCATTTCCCACAATAACAACAACACGCTACAAAACCCAAATACAACTACCCCGCTGCGATCCAGTCCCAACGAGAATTGTCAACATTTCTTACTGAGGGGGAGCTCGGAGACCTTGCAAGGAATTGCCGAAAGGCTCACCTCCATCTCACCGCGCGAGTCGACAGAATGGCCACCTTGGCATCTAGCTCCCGTCCGCCAATGTCTTATCTCGCATTGAGCGCACTCGGTATATCGTTGGCCTTGGTTCTGCGATCTTTGCATCAGCAAGGTACCAAGAACCTATTTATCAAGTCGCCCAGGGATACCTTGTTGCCGAGGCTCAAGGAGGACGAAATCGCCGTTCTGGCCTACCCGCCAGATATTTTACCTGGGTCTCGTGACGTTCGGACCCCCTACGGATCGATCAAAATTTTTGAATGGGGCTCCGAAGATGGCGAAAGGGTGCTCTTGCTGCACGGGATCAGCACCCCTTGCCTCTCTCTAGCCAATCTGGCAGAAGAGCTTGTGGCTCAGGGGTACCGGGTGATGCTATTTGATTTCTTTGGGCGCGGGTACTCGGATGCGCCGACCGATGTGCCTTACGATATTCGCCTCTACACGACACAGATCCTTTTGGTGCTGGCCTCGTCCAACCTCCCCTGGACAGGGGATGATGGCTTCCATCTTATCGGATACTCACTGGGTGGAGGCGTGGCTGTTCCATTTGCGGGATTCTTCCCACACATGGTCCGGTCTCTGGTTCTCGTGGCGAGTGGGGGTCTTATACGACCGGAACATATGAGCTCGCAGAGCAAGATCCTGTACTCGACAGGCATATTTCCTAAATGGGCATTGGAGCGTTTGGTCAAGAGGCGTCTCATGCCTAAACGAGTGATCAATGAGGAACAAGTGGCTGCCGAAGTGGTCAGTCTGAAGGCGTCGAAGAGGCAGAAGAACAACGATTCGAGTGGTGGTGATTCATATGATAACGCGGTACTTTCAACTAGACGACCCGGTCTCACAGTTTCCGCGGTGATGAATTTCCAGTTGCTCAACCACGAGGGGTTCATCCATGCCTTCATGAGCTCGATACGGCATGCTCCAATTTACCAACAGCAAGAGGACTGGCTTGCTTTGGGGCGTTTATTAGCTCCCAGAAGGCGAGAAAGGTTGCCAGGACTTCGTGGTGGGAGGATTCTATTGCTGCTTGGGAAAACGGACTCAGTGATTCTGAGAGAAGAACTGATACACGATGCCACGGCGCTGTTGGGGGAGGAGGCCATCTCAGCCATATCTCTAGATTGTGGGCATGAAATTGTGATGGCAAAGGGAGAAATAGTGGCAAGGCTGGCTATTCAATTTTGGAAAGACACATGCAAGTAGTGTGCATGATGTCGATACATGCCTTAGTACATAACGGCGAGGGAATGGTAGATCATGATTTAGAAACTCGGGTGCTTTTATCTTACTTGAGTGTTCCCCCAGTATTTGTGGATTTGGTTGAGCCAGAAAAACACCCAGCTTTGATCGAATCACATTCGAATTTGTCCAAGGTCTTCAACACGGCTGCCCGGGAAACACCCGGACGGCAGTTGCAGACAGATGAACCTCCAGTCGGGTACCTTATTCTATGTTGGGCCAAAGCGTTCCTGGTTGAGCCTCGCGACCCCCACGCCGATTGACAGCTTCCCCAGGCGCTGAACCACAGCGCGATTGGCCCACTTTTAGCTTCTGGACCCCGCCAGCAAGGCTGAGAACAAACAAGAAATTATTTGCCGACCGCCGACTGGAAGCATTCAAACCTAACCACCGACCCCAAACAAACAAATCGTACAACTGCCCAAGATGGCGCAACCAGCCCTAACTTTCCCCCGGCCGGTCTTCGCCAAGCTCTCACCACACCCCTTTCTCCTCCGCAGCCTCTCACCACAATCGGAGTCCGACCCGGCTGGCCGCACAAATGGCCGTGCCCCGCGCGAAGCTCGTTCCGTCAACATCCACACTTCTTCCCTCTCGCATGCCCACGGCAGCGCGGTAGTCCGCACTGGCGACACGACCATTATTTGCGGTGTGCGCGCTGAGGTGCTGCCAATTGCTAGCATCCCACAGTTCCGCCCGCGGGCGCCCTTTGAGGAGGAGACAGAAGCAAGCAAGCGCGCCGAGCTCAAGGATTACGACCTACTCGTGCCCAATATCGAGCTCGCAACCGGCTGCGCGCCGCAGTTCCTGCCGGGTGTGCCGCCAACTGCACTAGCGCAGACTCTGAGCACGCGGGTCTATTCGCTGCTGCATGGGAGCTGGCTGGTCGATGTGGAAGACTTGAGAATATGGCGTCGGCCCGAGGCCAAGAAAGAGGGGGAGATGGACACGGACGACAACGTAGAGGACGAGGAGGAGAAACCCGAGCTTGTGGCGTACTGGGTGCTCTATATCGATCTACTTTTCGTCTCATTTGATGGGAATCCGTTTGATGCGGCCTGGACGGCTGCCGTTGCAGCGCTGCGCGATACTAAGCTACCTCTGGCACGGTGGGATACGGACCGCGAGGCGGTGGTATGCTCTCGCGCTGAGAGAAAGCCACTCATCGTGCACGGTCTGCCTGTGGCATGCACCGCTGCTGTCTTTCTAGAAAAGGAGTACGGCGAGCCTGGGGAAGGGAGACATTGGATCTTGCTGGATCCGGACCGGTTGGAGGAGACTTTGTGCAAGGAAACCGTCACGATGGTGGTGGACTGCACCAGCGGGGAAACGAGGATCCGGGCTATTGAAAAGCAGGGCGGAGTCGTGGTGAACAGGGAGCTGTTGAGGGGGTTTGCAGCAGTTGCAGAGCAAAGGTGGAAGGAGGTCAGCAAGGCGATGACGAACTGAGACTCCGGCTTGCGAGGCTTGTAGGAACTACGATGAATAGATGTGGCTTGATACCCAGAAGATGCCACGCAGGAAATAAACGGGATATTCCATGTCTGGTGATTGCGACTGGCATAATATGTGATTCTAATTTATGTCGGACTGCCTGCAAACTGCAAGGGCCAGAGGTCCTTGAGGAAGACACTCAACCTGTAAGACTTCGGGTGATGAATTTGGCCAGAAATAACGGCCAAATGACACGCACAACGATGAACAGGGTACTTAGGCAGCGCCATACACATGGCAGTTCGCCGTTCACTCTGGCCGAACGACTCGGATTCTAAGGTGCTTCAGGTACCAGACTTGCGCAGTCAGCTAGATGGCATGTGTCATACACTTTCGACCCACCCTTACAGTTTAATTCCAGGGCAGGAGATACAGGAAGACATAGTTCAATCTGCCGCCCAACTCATAGGATCCTAATGAAAGGGTCCCCAACCGTTCACGTTGCTGATGAGCAGCAGCAATCGTGTGGTTTGTTTAGCGGTGGTTGAAAAATATTACAATTTGTTGGGCGAGATTTTCCAAAGAAAAGGGCTTCAGCAAGTGGTCCGTGCGACCGAACGGTCCACCCACTTGGTTTGCCAGTTGATCCGGCCGGCCAATGCCAAGCCCTAAGACTGCTCAAAAGTCGAACGTCGCTCAATTTTCTACAGAGTTTTGCTCTCCTTCCCATCCGAGTTTCCCACACATTCTCGGGCACGCAACTCTGTAGGCTGTCCCTGCTGCAACCACAAAGCGCCAGCTCCATGTAGCAATGGAGTCTTTGGGCGATACCCTCTGGGATGTCGTCATTTGCGGCACTGGTTTGCAGCAGTCTTTGCTTGCCCTGTAAGAATTCCTTGCTGCCGCCTTCGGCTGTCAAATTTTCCCATCGCTCGTCTGACTGACCCAGTATTTCTCCGCTCGAAGATCGCTCTCTAGGTCTGGCAAGAAGATCCTTCACATAGATCCGAATGAGTACTATGGCGGTCCTGATGCGGCATTCAGTCTCCAGGAGGCAGAGGCATGGGTTGCCCGTTTTGCCGGCTCATCCGGCAGCGTCTTTCGGTCTGCCTCAATCGCAAAACCGGAAGGCTCTGTCGGCCTGTCATTTCCCCGAGCATATTCGTTGGCACTCACACCTCAGCTCATCCACGCCCGTTCGAAGCTTCTCTCTCAGTTGGTCTCATCTCGCGCCTACAAGCAGGTCGAGTTCCTCGCCGTTGGGTCGTTCTTCACGTTCAAACCTTCGATGGATCCCGAGCAAAAGCCCACACTCTCTCGTGTTCCATCGACCCGCGAGGATATTGCCTTTGAAACGAGCCTCTCGCTGAAGGCGAAGCGTGGGCTGATGAAGTTCCTCAAGTTTGCCCTGGAGTACGAGGGCGAGTCGCAACGGGAGCTGTGGGAGGCACATGGCGACTCACTCTTGAACTTGTTTCTGCAGGAACAGTTCAAGATGGATGCAGAGTTGCAGAAGTACATCGTCGCTTTAACCCTTTCGCTTGACGGACAAATCAGCACCAAAGACGGGCTGGCCATTATCTACCGACATCTCACCTCAATGGGGTTCTTCGGCCCAGGTTTTGCCGCCGTCTACCCCAAGTGGGGCGGTATTTCCGAGATTGCACAAGTAGCATGTCGAGCCGGTGCTGTCGGCGGCGCCATCTACATGCTTGGAACTGGTATCAACACCTCGGAGACAAGCGGCAACGAGATCAAGTTGCAGCTGACAAGCGGCGATACGGTGAAAACCCGGCTCCTGGTACAGGATGACAACAAAACAGAAGGCGGCTCCAGCATCAGTCGGTTGGTTGTCGTTGTTTCATCCCCATTGAACGGCCTGTTCGAGCCGATTGTTGAGGGCGCGCCACCTCCGGCTGTGTCAGTCATAGCGTTTCCGGCAGGATCATTGCTAACGACAACTGATAAATCGTATGACTTCCCAGTCTACGTCGTTGCACACTCCAGCGATTCTGGAGAGTGCCCTGCTGGTCAGAGTAAGTTTTCACCTTTTCAGTCGCGGTTCCACCTCCCCTACATACACAAAGTAATGATGATCCAAACCTTGAATACTTATCTACATTGTCTGAGCTTCGGCCTTGACGATAACTACCTCTGACATTCTGATGTACTTCACTTGAACCCAAATATCAAAATCACTGGCATTGGTTGGCACAACTGCTAATCCACATTGCCAATAGGTATTCTATATCTCACGACGTTGACGACACGCGATTCCCAGGAAGCGTTGCACAAGGCTCTGCAGTCCTTTCTTGAAGCGGTGACCGGAGAGCAGATTCCTCGGTGCCTGTTCAAATTGCACTATGAACAAGGTCGAGGATCTGTGGCAAGTCGGACAGACGGTTCGATCTTCACGTTCCCCAATGTTGCCCCTTCCCTTGCGTTTGATGATGCCACACTAGACCCGATCAAGGTTGCCTGGGAGATAGCAATGGGTGAAGAGGCCACTACATTAGAGTACCTGGTCTTCCCTGACAGGGAAGCTGTGTTCGATGACGAGATGTCTGATTGATGATTCACGATGAGCTTGCCCACACACGAGTTACGAAGCAACTCTTTTGGCCACTAGGTATCTAAGCTATCTAGACTACCCTAGTCTATCTGAAATAGAAGAAGAAACCCCATTATAGTGGCAAGGTGTTTTGGTTAACTGTGAATATGTATCCGTCTTGCAAACTGCGGCCAGTGTCTGAACAAAAAGGATGGCGCCCTAACATCAAGGGTCGAGATGTTCGATACGAACATAGCCATCCCTCAGCATCCACCGTAAAATCCTTTGCGCCCCAAATCAAACCCAGGCGCTTATTTCCGTTTCATGTCGCTCAACCAAATCAAGGGTATCATGCCGCCGAACTCAAGGAAATCTACGCCTCGTCTCCGATATCCTCTTCTCTCTCGATCTCCTGCAGTGGCTGCTGGACTCCCAACCGAATGGCACCAAAGGGGTAGTCGTTCTGGCCGTCCTGCTCAACCTTGATGGCATCCCTGGTAGCAAGAGAAAGCATATGATAGAAAGCCTGGGTAATCACCGCCCGGCTCTGGTCTTCCGGCTCAAACAGGTTATCGAACTCAACCCATGTCTTTCCGTCTTCGCGCATTGCGCCCTTTTTTCTCGCAGCCGTCTGGACAAAGGTGAAGAAGTTGCGGCCTTCTCGGCCCAATGCCTGCTCCATAGCCTGTGAAGTTCTGGCTTCCTGAAGAGGGATGAGACCGCCGCCTTCAACACCATCGGAGAAACTGTTGTTGGCTGAGTACATGGCGCCTCCGAAGTCGCCAGAGCCAAAGGCTGGCTGGTCGCTGAAATGCTCAACGTCGAAAAGCTGGCTGCCTTGTGCACGAAGGGGGCTCGGGCTCACCTGGCGACTCGAGCCGTGTCTACCGGCTTTGATCGAAGAGCTTGGGATCTGCGACGATGGCCGGTTCCAGGGCACATCAGAGTGAATGTCTGGCAGGGCTTCGACATCATCTCTGCCCATTTCGATGTCATCCTCGTAATCTCTCAAGCCGCGTGCATTGTCGGCAACCGGGAGGCCATCTCCTTGGCCGGCCTGTTCAATATGGGCTGAAAGGCGAGGGCGGACTCGGCGCTCCGCGTCTTCATCTTCCAGCTCGAGCGCTTCAAGAGCAAGGCGACGGCGGCCTCTTGGAGTCTTGACCGTCTCCGAAGGAGTATCGCCGAAAATAAGCGCCTCCAGTTGCCTGCCTGCGAAGTGTTCCGCAAGTGGGAGGACAAGGTTCGGCCTGGCTACAGGGATTCCGACGTCCATGATGCCGCGGCCAAAAATCAAGTGGTATGCATTGTTTCTAGCCTGGGCGGCCGTGGTCGACCGGCGCGTTCTGTTGCGTGCTCGTTCAATATTCGCAAGGTAATCCTCGCCCCAGGCTTTGATTGTCTTGCGGCTCAGAGTCGTTTCCTCGTCGGGGGCGATGGGGTTGCGGCGCCGACGTCGTTGGGCAGGAGCTACTGCCCCCTGGGAACCGGCGACATCCTCTGATTCCTCAATTTCCAATTCATGGCGAGGTGGAAATGCCTCGGCGTCGGGCAAAGCAGGGCCTTCAAAGTCCATAATAATATCCCCATCATTGTCCAAAGCTTGGCTGGCCTCTTCTTGGTGCACAGCTTCCAGATTTTGGTCTTGTCTTGGAAGTTTCGGTAACTCAGGCTCAGCAACGGTTTCTATGATATTGCCCTCGGCGTCAATTTCAATACCCCAGTCGTCAAACTCTTGGACCAGTTCCTCTTCTTGCTCGGCAACAATCATCGGGCCTTCGAGTCCATGCAACTCGATGCTTCCGGGTTGCTTCATGGGAGGCTGGGACGAGTGTGATCCTGGTAGGTCAAAACCGCCAAGGAAGGAGCCGCCCATGCTTGCCGAGTTCGTGCTATTATCTCCCATGAGTGGCGACAGCTGTGAGCTGGTCTTTCGCGAGGCTTGGCTTTCTTGGGGAAGAACCAGGTTTCCGTCGTCGTCGAGGTGGATGAAAGCGGGCAGTCTAGCGTCGAGATCGAAGTTTGGATCGTCGAGGAGTATAATATTGTCGCGCCTTCCTCGAGTTAGCTGAGCAGTCTCTGGCAGTTCCTCTTCTTGAAGTTCACTTACTTGGTTTTACCTGCGGAGGGATCGAGAGCGTTCCCATCCAGTGCGGCGCTGTGGAAGGCTCTCAGATGGCCTTGTACCTTCTCGGCGTCAGACAGCACATAGGCGCACTGCCGGTCGTAAACTCTTGAGACACCAAAGAGGAGGTTTCCCTGAAGGCGCAGGGCAATGGGAGCTCCTGGTTTCAAGATGGTTCCGCACGCTCCGCGAACATCAACCTCTTGGATGGCTCTTCGTGTGACCTTGCGGTTTGTGGTCTTGAGCCCGATGGTCGAAACCAACCTAATAGTTTTATTAGCCTGCTGAATCTTGACAATGCTTCGAGGGAGAATAAACAAACATACCAGACAGTAGCAACGCCATACTTCTGGTTGGTGAGAACTTGAAATAGCGTTAGTATCATGGCCCCGTCGGAGCAAAGAGAAGAAGTCTTACTCTCGTGACTGTAAAACATGGTTCTTCTCGTCAATGGGCCTTGAAGGCGTACCGAAAACCGCTGCTCATTGGCTGTGTTGCCGTGGTGTCTAGCCAAATGAAGGATAAAGCTGAGATCGACCGATAAAGAAACGCATGGAGGCGTTGGTGAGAATGAATGATGGGAATGGCTGGCGGGTCGAGTGTGGAAATGATGGGGTGTGCGGCCTATCACAGTTAGCGCGACGTGTCGAATCGCGAGGGTGTGAAAGAGGAGATGAAAATTAGAGGTTGGTCTCTCAAGAGGAAATTTGTCGATAAGGGAAGGCACGATCCTAGGTCCTGCCTTCTGCGAGACTTCGAGACTGTACTAGGTAGGTAGCACCACAGGTGTTATTATTGCAGAAATGGCTCCAGTTGAAAATCCTCCATTCATATTGTCCACCATGTCAATAGGGACTCCAGTCCTCCTTCTCGAGGTACCTATTCCGTACTCATTGTCAGTAACAAAGAACAGGCCAACTCCGATATTCAACCCTCCCCCTCCTCCCTCCAAAGGGGTAAGCATAACACCACGTTCTTTGTCAATTGCCGAGAAGAACAGATACAAAGTAACAGGCTAACAATAGCCCACCCCTTAATCTTCCTGAGGATCACACAGCCAAGTGGAAAGGGAAGCAGGCACTTTGAATATGGCTTGTTTATCTTGTATACTTTGGAGATCTTTTGTAAGTTCTCGAGGGAGTAGCATATTCCCGGAGCCTCGATTACAGGCATTCTGTGTTCTAAATCCCGAAATGAGAAGCAGAATGATCTTAAAATCATCGTCGTCGTCGTCGTCGCTGTCGTTGCGTTCGACCAATCAAATTAGCGCACTAACTGGCCATCCGCGCGGCTTTTTCGGTTTCGCGATCTTATCTTATCCTATCCTATTAATCGCATCTGATGCCAAGACTGCCCCGCATTCTCGTCCATCCATCCGCGCGAGTGTGGATGCCCCTCAATATTTTGTTGATGCTCGAACACTCGGCGGGGTCTCTTTCTTCCCCGATACGAACTCCTTGCGCCAAAGATGGCTGACTTCAACTCGATTCCAATACAAGGGTGGGAATTTATTGAGGCCGACGATGGCGTCCCATTCCGGACCAGGAGTCTCTACACACACCGGACATGGGCGCGTACCTTCTCCAGTGCGCCCGAGCTCTTCATCCAACCCGAATCGCAGGTTGAGATCGAAAAGGCCATCAACTTGGCTCGAAAATGTCGCCGCCGCATAACCACAGTCGGTTGCGGCCACTCGCCCTCGGACATGACCTGCACATCCTCCTGGCTTCTCAACCTCGACAATTTCAACAAGATTCTCTCCATCGACAAGGAGACAGGGCTTTGCGTGCTGCAGGCCGGTATCCGCCTCTACGACCTCAGCGCAGCCCTGGACCGTGTTGGGCTTGCTATGCCAAGCCTCGGCAGTATCAACGAGCAGAGCATCGCCGGCGCCATCAGCACTGGGACCCACGGAAGTAGTCTGCGTCATGGGCTGGTCAGCGAGAGCGTGGTCGCACTCAAGATCACCCTCGCTGATGGGAAAACACGCTCGTGCTCCCCGACCGAGAACCCCGACCTCTTCCGCGCGGCCTTGCTTTCTCTCGGCGGCCTCGGTATCGTCACGGAAGTGACATTCCGCGCCGTGCCAGCCTTCTCGCTAGCTTGGGAGCAGAGCATCGATGCGGACTCCCGCATCTTTGCGCAATGGGACAGCACATTATGGAAGCAGTCAGAATTTGTGCGCGTCTGGTGGTTCCCTTACATGCGGCGCGCCGTAGTGTGGAAGGCTGACGTGGTGAACCCGGCGGATCTGCAATCAGGCGCCGTGTCCCACCGCGAACCACCGGTCACCTACTACGACAATTGGTTAGGCTATGTTGTATACCATAATCTGCTGGCGTTGGCGCGCTGGGTACCGCGTATCACGCCGTGGGTCGAGTGGTTCGTCTTCGGAATGCAGTATGGATTTGGTAACGGTGACAAGACACGCACCAGCGCCGTGCAACCAAGTCAGAAGTCGTTCTTGATGAACTGCCTGTACAGCCAATCTGTCAACGAGTGGGCTATCCCACTACGTAAGGGTCCTGAAGCGCTGCAACGTTTAGGTGCATGGCTCCACAATCTGAAGCCTGGCGATCCTAAGTACGTGGATCACGGAATTCCGTACAGCGCTGAGGGCTTGTGGGTTCACAGCCCGGTCGAAGTGCGGGTCAGCGATTCGACGGTGAAGACGAGCGCCGAGAAAGGGAACCGACCTTTCCTGGACCCAACGAGGAGTGACGAGCCAACGCTCTATTTGAACGCCATTATGTATAGGGCATACCATCGCGATCCGAGAAATGGGGTGACCGAGAGGTATTACCAAGGATTCGAGTGGCTGATGAGAGAATTGGGCGGCAAGCCACACTGGGCAAAGAGTTTCACAGTGTCGCAAAAGGAGTTCGCTACATGGTATGGGGAAGACTTTGCAAAGTGGAGGGAAATCCGGGATTCTTCGGATCCGCAGGGGATGTTTGTCGGACCATGGCACCGGAGATATCTGTTGGGCGATAGCGAAACCCTTCCTTTGGAGGAGAAGGGATTCAAGTGTGAACCTGCGAGTGACGGTGGAGTGAAAGTGGTGGGGAAGCAGGCATTTGAGTGAGTACTGTCAACCTGGCTGAACATTTTGAGACAACCAAGACCTGTTTGCCCATTTAGATCCCATTTGTATCGGGCATCTGTATCTATGTGGTAGAGCGTTCAAAGGCTGTATTCTGGCCTGATGGCGATTGATTTAAGCTTATGCATCGATGGAGTAACCAGTCACATCCCCCTGCCATGTCTCAGATATTCTTTCTGTTGATCCTCAGACGTTTACTGGGCGCCGTTTTGTGGCTCCCGTTAATGGTTTGTGGGTAGGTTGCCCACTTGCTATGTGCCCCAGTCCCAAGGCCTTCTTATTGACTAACCAAACATCGCAGGGTTCGGAGAAGAAAGGGTCAGAGCCAAGTACGGACCGCGCTGGCAAGCCATGTATTTCTTCTCACTCAGCAGTGTCACAGCATCGAGAACTCCCACTGCCCCCCCTAGAAGGCCTTTTCCAACAGAAACAAGGCCTTCTGCGATTCAAGAAGGATATTATCATATTATCAACGCATATCACAATAAAAGTAATGTATGTAGGCTCCTGACGTCGACAGGCCGCTTCGAATCCTCGAGACGCCTTTATGCATCCAGATCAAGGCGTTCAACTGTGATAAATTAGCTGCTGTTTTCCCATTGAATGATGTCTCTAGGGTTAGACACTCACGCATCTTGTCGATCTTGCTCACCAGGATCTCGTAGTTGATTGAATCCGACGCAAACTCGTCGTCGGCTACCTCTCCATTTAGCGTTCTAACGCCACCTTCACCTTCACCATCAAAGTCTCGACATGTGACGATCGTTGGATTTGTCTCTCGTCGCAGCCCATCATCAGCCACTAGGGCTATTTCTTCAACAGCATCGGGGTTGATCTCCCCATCCTCGTTGAGCATATCTTCGAGTCCATCACCGTCGAACCTCAACTTGAAGCGCTCCGAGAGGTAGTAGCGGATGTCGTCTAATAGCTCGATAGTGTCTGTCTCGTGTCGGTTCTCAAGCCTTGACGCACTCTCTCGGATCAGCTCGGCAAATTCGTCCTCGTCTATGTAATCCTCCAAACGACTAGCGAGGTACCGCGCTGCAAACTCCTCCAGTCGCTGCACTTTGAGATCCCATGCCGCGTGAATGACATCGTAGACGTTGATCGGCTCGACTTCCACTTCGGCCTCAACATCCTCCTTGATGCTATTACCGCGAATTCCATTCACCTGTCGTTGGTGGGTTCGATCCACGAGACCGTTGTTGTTGCCACTGCCTAGAGTGCTGATGGCAACTGCAGCCTTGGTCTTCAGTTTGTCAAGAAGCAGCATATCGGAGATGTACAGGAGCTCGAGAGCGAAGTCGAGTGGACAGTCGACCTTTTCGGTATAAAGGAATCGTAGGACAATCTCAAGGACCTCGGGGACGCAATCCATTTTTATGACATGAAGATATTCGGCATCCTTGGCTTCCTTGAATTCGCTTGAAAACATCGTCTCAAAATAAGGGCTGCGAATCAGAAAAGGCTTATGGACTGGATAGAGGACGGATCGTCTCCGCCTCTTCGTACTGTTTTGTGTTGTTCGGCCTGGGCCAACTGGAATCGCGGTCAAGACATCTTCTTGGTCGGCGTCGTCTTCCTCATGCTCAGGTTCATCGGTCTGTAGAAGACAAGTAGCGAACATCGCGTTGTCATGTGGCCATTTGACTTCGTGGACTCGACGTGTGTCAACGACAACTTTGTACTTCAACACAGTATCTTCAAAGAGCGTCTCTACTTGAGACTGTGCACGCTGTACCTCTTCCTGTTGGCGCTGACGGGCGAGACGACGATCCTTGGAGAGTACCGAGTCCCAGAGCTTTTCAATCTCGAGCACCTTGCAGAGTTTATCAATGCCCTCAAAGACAGTCTGTTCGGAGACGGAACTCCGGGGGGCAATGTCTTTGGGGAGATCACCGAGGTAGAGATACCGCAACACAACGCGATATGCTTCGACGGGAATTGTGTCGGGCAATCTAAGCGTCTCACGGGCATCGAATTTCCTCTGAAAATAGGGCGATCTTGCTGAGAGGATGAACTTATGGAGGTGGAAGGACTCGGCGGCGCATGATAGCGTGACATCGGATGTCTTTGGCACTTCGCGTGTCAGCAGCGAAGTGATGTGGGAAGCCCATGCTTGCAACGGGTCTGCCGTCTTGGAGTAGTCGTAGCTAAGGAGGAGGTTTCTGTAGGGGATGTCAGTCAATATTCCCCAATTTGTGATGTTTCTTTGCGTTTTATTTGAATACTCACCTGATTTTGTTATTGAGTGCATTGTAGACAGCACGCTCGCGTTCGAAGGAGTCCGGGTCCGCTATCGCTCCTATAACATTTGTGTTAGTTTGTACTTTGACAGCGCCCCAGTCTGTCGAGCAAGTATAAAGACGAACCCTCTTCCAAAAGCAATTGGACAAGCTCGTAATGACCACATAGACTGGCCTAGGGAAAAGTCAGAGCCGGTAGCTTTCACAAAGGCAATCCAAAAGGATATGCTTACGATGATCAACGGGGTGTAATCGAATTCATCTTTCCCGTTGATTTGCACGCCAGCTGAGATCAGTTCTTGGCAGCGCTTCAAATTTCCAAGACGACATGCGTGCATGAACTGCCGGAACTCATTAGAGGCATCAAAGGGATGCTCGTTCCGTAGAACACCACTGGTAATGAGTTGGTGGTCGTCTTTCAGCTTCGCCTCTAATTCGTGTTTGCGGAGCACCATCCTTACGATGCTCTTGTCTAAGATGTCTAAAACCACTCTAGATGAACCAGGTGTTTATACCTGTAATATCAAAGAAAGAAAAGAAAGCGAAAAACACTCGGGAGCTCCTACAAGCAAGGATGTTGAGTGACGGTGGCGACAGCCATGCTTGCACGCTACACCGGATGGGATGGCGGCATTTCGGTGGTGATGCTGCTTCCCCCCACATCCTATCGATAAGATTGTTATCCCTTATCGGAATCGAAGCTGGCTCACAGCCGTCGTGCGTCCAATTGGAGCCCGCCTTTTTGTTTGGCAGAAACACCCCTGCATAATGTGGGGCTCGTCGCGCCCGTTTGAACCCCGGTCCCCCTTCGTTGCCTAGGCAGCGGCATCTGTTGATTCGGTGCATCTTCAGACCTTCGCCTTGCGGTCTCACCGAAACTAACCATCAGCAACCGACGACATACTAACATCAACAGCTTCACAGGTTCTCTCGACCGCTTATGGACCGGGGCATTCCCAATTGAGCAGCACCTGTCCAGCAGCCATTGAGAATCCCAAGTCAACAATGGCGGAAAGCGACAAGTACGAGGTACTGGAAAAAATCGGTACGTTATTAATTGCCAGAGCTCTGCCCGCCCGTCTGCCGCCCCACTGACATATTACTTCGCCGACTCCAGGCCATGGCTCCTTTGGTGTCATCAGGAAGGTGCGCCGCAAGCCGGATGGCATGATTCTCTGCCGGAAGGAGATCAGCTATTTGAAGATGTCCCAGAAGGAGCGGGAGCAGTTGCATGCCGAGTTCCAGATCCTCTCAACTTTGCGACACGCCAACATTGTCGGCTACTATCATCGGGAACATCTCAAGGCCACCCAAGACCTTCACCTCTACATGGAATACTGTGGTAACGGGGACCTGGGCCGAGTCATCCGTGACCTGGCATTGAAGAACCAGTACGCCGAGGAGTCCTTTGTCTGGAGTATATTCTCGCAGCTTGTGACCGCTCTCTACCGGTGCCACTATGGTGTCGATCCGCCCGAGGTTGGGAAGACCGTGCTGGGTTTGGGCACAACTGCGAAGCCGAAAGCACCCACTGGAGGGATGACAATTCTGCACCGCGATCTCAAGCCCGAAAATGGTACGTTACTGCTGCTGCTTTATTCAATGGTTTGCTTCACTTCTAACCGCCAACAGTGTTTCTTGGTGAAGATAACTCCGTCAAGCTTGGCGACTTCGGTCTCTCCAAGGTGATGCAGTCCCATGATTTTGCTTCAACTTATGTGGGCACTCCCTTCTACATGTCACCTGAGATCTGCGCCGCAGAAAAATACACTCTCAAGTCCGACATCTGGTCACTCGGCTGCATCATCTACGAGCTCTGTTCCAGGGAGCCTCCCTTCAATGCCAAGTCCCACTTTCAGTTGGTACAGAAGATCAAGGAAGGAAAAATTGCGCCTCTACCAGCCATTTACTCTGCAGAATTGATGGCAGTGATTAAGGACTGCCTCCGTGTAAATCCCGATCGGAGACCGGATACCGCCACCCTTCTAAATCTCCCGGTGGTACGGCTGATGCGGAAGGAGAAGGAAGTTGTTGAGTTCAGCAAGATGCTCAAGATGAAAGAGGAGGCACTAAACAAGCGAATTCGGGAGCTTGATCAGAAAATGACATCGATCGACAACGACAAGGCTTCAATGCGCCAGGAAATCGACGCCTCGCTGAGAAGAGAGTGGGAAGTGAAGGCCCGATTGGAGATTGACCGCCTTGTGACTCATGAAATGGAGCATCTCCAGCGAAAATTCGAGTCCGAAGTACAGGCGCGCGTTGAGACACGCCTTGAGGCGGAGTTGGCTCAACGGAAGACGGTAGCCTTTACCGAAGAAGAGCCGCAGGAGCTGTCATCTTCGGTATCGAAGTCTGATTATCCTCACTCCTCAATAGGATGCGGAAGCGCCGATGGGGATTTTTCTTCCACAACAGACATCACAGAGTTGTCTGTAGATTCACCCGACACATCGACACAGGTGATGAAAAAGAGCGCCCGCACACCATTTACCCGAGCTCAGACCATGTTTGTCACAGCACCTGCCGGCACACCGATGGATATCGAGATGGCCTCCCCATCGCCTCTCACAATCGCCTCGCTCTCGCTCTCCCCGCGACGGAATGCGGGTGCAAAGGTGCCTGCCACAAACCCAAGTAATATCTTTGCCGCGAATCAAATGGCAGGGTGGGATGCGCCGCGGGAATACTCTGGTCTGGGATCTGATTCAGAGTCCGATTCAGAGACTCACATGCCATCACCCACACGTATGATTAGGTCAAGCAAGAATCCGTTTACGTCAAAGCAGCGACCAACGCTCCATGCTCAGAAGTCCGCTCCCCTCCAGCGGTTACAGTCCAAGCAAACACTCGCGGTGCCAGTCTCAAAGACACAGGGGGCCAACTCTTCGGCACCCGCGGGTTCTGACTTGCAGAGCATTCGTAGGGTCGGAAGCAATGGCGCCCTCCGGGAGCGCAGTAACAGCCCCAACCGCCGCTTGAGTAAGATCCCATCGGCGGCAAACCTCAACGCCGTCTGCAATAAGTCAAGTGGAGGAAGTGGTAGCGGTAGCGACAACTCCGCTGCTCCTACCTTGAATCGCAAGCCCTCTTTCACCAGCAAGAAAGACTCAACAGAGCCCACTCAGCCGCCCATGCTCAACAAGGTACCTGGCAAGACAAATATCAGGGGACGAACGCTTGTCGAGCTACAGCAAGCGCGCGCTGGTGGTCGGCCATTAAGCGCCGCCGTTGGCGATAATGTGAACGTCAGCCCAACCAGGCCGTTCAGGGAGCACCTATCAGCGGCGAACCGAGGCGGGCTCGCGTTAGACCCAGCACCGGTCTGGGATCCAGAGAGAGACGAGATGCCCAGCCCGTTCTTGGTGAGGCGGAAGCCGGGGCTGAGGGCGTGATTTCCCTCCGTCAAAATCTTTCCGTCACCTGATTGTTGCTGGTCCCGGCCAGCATGTTTTGTTTTCACGTCTGTATGTGTGTCGTGTCTGGAGATACCACAGTTTGCATCTTGCCAATCTTTCAGGTTTCCCTCCGGGAACCTTTTCTTTTGTTCACTGGCGAGTTGCATTGGCTTGGATTCATGATGGGGGTGGGGAAGGGGATGAACTATTGCGGTTGGCAATCACCTTGGATGAAATGCGGTCTTGAGAGCTTGTGCTGGGGGAATCTTGTTGGGAATAGGTGGTGTTGGATGGAGGATGGGGACGGCTGGGATAATGGGGCCACGAATGTGAAGTTGGTAACGATGGGCCGAGTGAAGGCACAAAACAAACACCGCCTTCAGGGCGAGTGACATGGGAGAAGATTGAAGTTGGTTGATACCAGGGACTCTTTGGGTGGACGTGGGCGGGGATACAACTGGCGTTCTTACTTCGTACACTTCCGGGTGGGCCGGTTGGGTTACTTTGCTCAATTCTCAATGGGACATGTTTGGAAACTGACTGGCTTTTCATGAAATGGTTTCTTTTTGTTTCGTCATTGATTTTAGCGATGGCTTTGGATCTCCAAGCTCAAATAGCCAAGCTGGTATCCCGAAGCGTCTCCCCAGTGGTGTTACCTTTCCTCCAGCTCCAATGCGGTATTGTTGACCTTATTCTCACGCAGCATCTCGCACACCACACACTTCTCAATGGTACAACAGGCATTATGATCCAATCAACCACGAATCGGGGCCTGCCATCTTTACTGGGAGGGAAGGGCTAACATTGTCCTAATTGGGCAAATGCAAACCTCCCCCCTCATTAGACTGCTGGTGTTGACGGATGGGCCCAGACTGCGTCGTTGGACAACGCCTTCCCCCGTCACGACCACCATCTGTTTCGATTACGGCCTACACTACCTTGTGCCCACGATAACATGTTGATCTTCATTAAAAGCTAGCTCACTGACATTCCTGTTTTGGTGCTGAGATTTGCGGCTGACGGCACAATGCCATCAACACCACCACCAGCTCGGCACTTTCGAGCTCACGAACCACACCCCCGCTGTTGACAGGAACTCGGGTCAGAGGATCGTCCATTTTCTTTGGTACTTGCAGTCGACTGCTACACACACATTCGCTACTTCTGCTGAATTGAGGGAGGTGCAGATGCGATCTCACTCGCGGAAATGCACCGTGGCCCGTCGTTTGCACAGATCAGAACTGTGATTTGTCTCAGAGCAGGGGTACTACAGCACGGGCTTGCAGATGTTGCTGCACTTGGGTGGTGCTGTCCGCGGCAAGCCTCATCACGCGCCTGGGTTGTGCGCCCGTCCTGGGATTTCTCGGTCTGGACCGTTCAGCTAGCCGCGAGACATTGCGTGCCATGTTTTGAGTCCATTAAGGTAGGTAGCTTGCTACTTTTGCTGCGAAGCAGTGACTGAACGGGAATGAAAAGAAAAAGCGGGAGGATTCAAATGACAAGAAAATTGGTCAGTCCCCCCGTCAAGCTAGCGAGCCGCTCCCCCACGGGTTGAATCGAACGGTCACTGCTTTCTTTTTCGCAGGCAACGGCTTTTAGCCCCTGGGCTGGTTCAAGCCACACTGTGTTGAATGACGCCGAGCAGCCTAGACCAGCGCAGCCACTCCACTACAAGGTATCGGCTAGGGGAACGGTCTTCAGTGGCCTACGGACGTAGCCTCTGTCACTTGACGACAGAAAAGCCAAACAATGGAGTAATGCGCGAGGGGAACAAGCAAACCGCAGCCAGTGCGTATTCATCGAAAGGAGATAAGTGGCCTAGATCAGGGGTCAACGGTTATTCCGGGGGGCGCTGCCGAAGGCTGGGAGCTGTGAAGGGGTAAAAGGGAAAAAAAGCAATCAACGGCCCCCATTAAACGGTCGAGCTAACTCGGTCTGAGATCGACAGAAACAACGACCAGCCCCGTTCAAGTGAACGTGATTCCGTCCGCTGTCGCTCTTGGGTGTTGTGGAAACGGCCCAGGGTAACGGAGAAAGACGACGTATGTATAACCGGAAGACCTCTTGGTTAGGGAAGAATCCCTCTGCCCCGCAACAAGCCGCTCTCTCCGCCATACAGACCACATGCTCGACGGGATGAAGGTCGTTGTGTGATGGAGCTCCCAAGTACCCCAAGTACCGGCGCGAAGATAGCCATACCCTTGGATCGGGTTTGTGTTTCTCTCGCCGACCGTGTGACCCTAGATCGGGGACCTCCCAGCCGACGGCCTGGTGAAGGGGCGGGAAACAACCCGCTCCATGCACTGCAGGACGCACTGCACTGCTTTGCTGGCCGGAGCAAGTGTCGTCAGCTAGCGGAGGAGCACCCAACAAACCAATCTTAAGGGAGCGATCGCCGTCAAGGCTCGTCACCGCTATCGACTTGCTGCCGCCTCGATGAACATGGTCAGCAGCAGAAACTCTTGGTTGCAACCCTACCGCGAAATGATGACCTCAGAATGGCACGCCAGGTTAATCAAGTCCCAGAAATGAGATACCTTTCCCCACCTTTCCAGCAGACCAAATACCTACCGAGGAGTTGGTCTTTCCGCCAGGCTGGGAAACCCTTTTGTAACTGACTCTGACAGGCGAGCCATGGGACTGGGAAAAACCACCCGAACCGCGGTATTCCTATAGTGGCCGTCACGGTGACATCAATCCGAGATTCCCGTCGAGGAAGCGTTATTACGTTGACTGCCAATGCTTAGGGGTTTGCGTGCGGCGGCGTTGTTCTCTGCTTCTTATTGAGGCGGAAGAGACGGCTAGTTGCGCCCTGAGCGCGCGCATGTGGATGTATCTGCAAGTTCTCCCTACGTGATATCCAACTGCCATCAGTATGAAGTACTGGACAGCAGGGATCGGAGCGGGCAGAGGACGCGGGGGACGCGGATGACATTCCTCATACATCACAGGTGGATAGGGTGCGGGATTTGTGAGCGCGCCACAGCTGCTCCTTCAGTGTAGTATCAGAGTTGAACTCCTGGTTAGTATCGATATCGAATGGTAGACGCTCCAATGTGTTGCACATGACTCGTACGACGCCTCTCCGGCTGGAAGGACAGTATCGACCGGCCGGAAAGGCCTCTAGCAACAAGTTGACTCGCAGGATGCCGGCCAAGAGCGCTAATAAGTCTGTGTCCTCGGTACCGCTGACCAGTGCCCAAGAGACGAGGTTGTCGTCTGGAATGCGGTGCTTTGGCCATCGCAGACATAGATGTACTGGTACGAAAAGCTCCTTGAGTCTAGTTACGGTGGCTCGCACAGGAGGGATCATCGGGATTCGGCCACAAAGAGAACGCTTTCGAGTAGGTTTGATGATGAGGTTGCGTTGGCGTTAGCGGGCGTGATCTAGACCGATGCTCGAAGGCGGCAAGTGAGCTGTGATGGAGGATGACCAAGCCGGCCGCCTAGCGGTTTTGGGCTTAGAGCCTTCCCTCGATCTCAACACATCGAGCCCAAGATGCGGCATCCCCTGTCTTACGGTCTGCGCCGCTAGCGCCCTGAAGAGAAGGGCTTGACAACGCAATAGCCGAGCCCTATGGTGATGGGTCCATTGGCGACTTGAGGTTGGCCCGAGATGATATGTCCGTTTGTTGTCGAGCCGGAGACAAGGCGAACCACACAAACTGCACTAGCGTCCGAAGGCCTGTGGTTCGAATGCCCGCAGAGTTGCAATATCGAGGGCTCGAACAAGGGCAATATATATCAGCCGTGATATAGGCTGGGTCGGCAACCACGGAGAACACCCATGCTCGCCCAGAAACCGCAGAGACCAACAAGCGCGCTAACGGTTCTAGCATCCTCTTTACGACGCTGCGCCAGCCACAATGGCGACCGCCAATTTGCAGCATCGTGCTCCCCATCAGCCCCCCTGTCAACGAAGTGAACCTACTCGGTACTGCGTAACGTCCTGCGAAGAGAGGGACAGTGACGAAGATATACTCTCTAATCCGTAGTCCCACATTACGCACTGCGTAGGTACTCGGTATAAATCCCCCGCCGCCTCAGCTTTGAGCCGTGTTCATTTCCTGTGGCCCTGACGTTCGAGTCCGGAGAGCGGTGGGCTGGTGTTGATCGTCTCCCCGCTCATCAGTCCGCAACTGCTGTTTGCTGGGCGGCGCTACCGCATTGCCCCTTGCTTGTAGCCGGCAGTGACGTTGTCGGATGAGATGCGAGGCGCTTGTAAGGACCATTTTGTCCTAGGCTGGTCAGCCCTGAACTGGAAGCATCGCGAGACGACGTCCGACGTTGCAATAGGCTTGGGATTACCGTTGGATTCTAGCCCGAAACGGGGAAAAAGGCTAGACCAAGACGGTCGCGCCTCAGTAGCCCGGAAACTTCCCTTCTGGCCTTTCCGCATTGGGGTCCCCCGACCGCCGTCATGTCGCAGTGGCGCCGTTAGCGTAAACGCCTTCAACCAACGTCCTGTGAAGCGGAACCGCGGCCAAAGACGAGACGCGATCTCCGCGCCGGTTTAGCCGGTCTGGAGTCTAGCCAGAGGTTCAGTGACTCGCTAGCTATTCTCTTCGAGTGGGAGTTGAACAGGAATTGAGCTGCCCACTACTCTTTTTGTATCGCTCGCACGTTCCCTCATTGAGGTGCCAGCCATCAATGGCGGCAGCATGGGGGTGCTGGCGGTGGCCGCCTTCCCTGGTCGTGGATGGGACAACGCAGGCCGCCCTGCCGCCATGGAGCTTGCCAAGAACGCTAGCATTCTACTGCGTACGGGACTCGGATACAAAATACCACATAGGGTGTTCCCCGGGTCATGCCAGAAAACGAAGGGTCCTACCTAGCGACATGGTGTCCCGACCACTCGTGGGCGTGGGTGTTTGGAGAGGAGCTGATAGCAATGCCAACTTCGGTTGCGTTACGGAGTATCTCTCGCTTTCATAGCCCCCGCCGCCCACTATCTGGGGTCACCAGAACCTTCCCTAGACCAATTTAGTCGTCGTTTGCTTCCTGGGATGGCATATGAGCCATCCTGGGGAGCTAGACGAGCGGCCAGAGGACAGTCGAGTAAAACGCAATGTCCACCCGATATTCACTTTCTGACGACGTCCTCGTATTTGCTGAGACTGGGTGAAACTAGACTGTAGCCTACAATCATCACTTCACTCGCTTGTTGCCAGTGATCCAGGAGGGTTTGGACGATGATGCGAGGGGAGTCCCCGGGCCGGAGCGGCTGATCGACGGATCCCACAGAACTCTAATCCGTATTCCGTTTTGCACCACTGCGATGATGCTTTTGATGGGGTTACATTTCTGCACTCCGTCCGGTCCTTTGACAGCCAGCAAGCTAGGATCTTCACCACGCCGCTCAGCTGCGTCGCAAACACATCATCGGGATCGGATCCGTTCTCCAATCCAGTGGATTTCTGCTGCGATCAGCGGGAACCGGAGGAGCATGACCGGTACCCTGGGCACGCAGAGACCTATCGAGGATCTTTGCAGCTCGTAATGCCGAGATATCCATGATAACAAGGACGAGGAGGACAGTCGAGTTGGTAGATGCAGCCAATGAAAGGATCGTATATGGCATTCCTAGAGTGAGCCCACGAGTGGGGTGAGGCGGTCGTCTGAGAGGTATCAATAAAACACCAAGGCATTGTTTTCGGCCCTTGGAACCCAGCTCTATCAACGCGACAAGCGACTGGCTGCCTTTCAGCGCTGCCGGTAGATGAAGCAGTTGCTCGTTGATTTCTGAAGGTGAAAGCGCAATGGACGCCCCCACAGCCCTCGTGGAAAGGTTGCGGTGAGTCCCGTCGATGGCACCGCCAGTCACCGCACAGAGCCCAAGAGTGATTGCCAACCCATTCCTTGTTGCCTACTGTCGGTTCCGCGGATGGATTGCCGCACATGAGCTCGTTCAGGAAAGGGTGATCTCTCGATGCCGCCATGACGGCGGCGACGTACCCAAAGAGGAAGCTGGATATGGCCCAGAAGACGAGCGAAGTGGCGTGGCATATTTCCCGAGACCTTTCCACCGAAAACGTCGAAAACGCTCGTCGATCCTCGCCCATGCCCAAGCGGGAATGAGTGGGAATGCAACCCTCCCTGCATCCTTCTCCTAAGCGAAGGACGCTAAGGCAACGCCACGTTGATCGCCCGCAAGTCGGATAATATCCGTTTGGGAAACCGGTATTTTTCGCAGGGGCCGGTGTGCTCTTGCTCGCATGTGACGTTGGCGCCCCGTTGCAATCTCAGGCTGAGAAAACGGTGTTGGTGGGCCTGGAGCCCTTGGACTTTAGTTATACTTGCTGCGATATAGCCTAGTAATCAAAGAGTGTCCGAAGTACCACCGCTTCTTACCACTCAGGACATGGACTTCCTCAGCCCTCTCCCGCAGGAAAACGCGCTGTCGCGGGGGGACAGCACTCTGGTACTGCACTCTGCAAGAGATTGGCTTATTGCCAATATACGGCAATCACCCCAGCCGACCCAGAGAACCGGTTGCTCGTGACGAACACGTACATGGGCGGAGGGCGGGAGCGGGAGACAGCATTCCAGCGCGACCAAATTCAAGCACCCACACCAGCTCTTGGGCGAAGGAGCTGAAGACTGTGATAGCATCTCCCGAGATAGGTCGCCTCTCAGGCAGGTGCAGAACGGAGAACGGATGAGAGGGAGAGAGCTAACTGCAGGCACCTCCCGCGGTTCCCTCACAACCAAACACCAATGCGGGGTAGCCTGCAAGTGTGCCAGTGAAAGGCAGATGCAGCCTGGGCTCATATTGATGATTGGTGAGAGAACGAAAAACCAAGCCACACGACCATCACCTTGGCCGAAGCGGCCACTGGTGGTCGAGTGGCTTGGGTCACGTTTTACTCAGTATGAATAGTTCTGCAGAATTCTGGATGTTCCAGAAAACGGGACCGGGCGTCTCCAGCAGGTCTCACACGCCTCGCAGAGTCTCAGGTTCTGTGCGGGGCCCATCTCATCGAAGATCTCGGGAGACGGGTACGGGAGCTTTTGCAAAGTCGACGGATGGCTGCTATGTCTGTATTTGGGTTGCGGGTCCTTCCACCATCGGGATGCTTGCGCTGTGAGCGACAAACGAGAGCGGGTGCGGGTACCAGCTCCGCCCGGGCTCCGTCGTTGTCGGTATTCGGCTTTCGTTGGCGATCTTTTGCTCATTCGACACGAGAGGGTGCCGAGATGGATTCGATCTCAAAGTTTTTTGTCACTCGGGTAGGCAGCATGAGAAATTTGCGTGTTTATTTGACTTACAGAGGCCTGGCCCCACCGCGGTGCCCGCTGGATCCTGGCGGAACCGTTGGGCCGTTTTTTTTCTAGCGGTCGGGATAGGCTCTGAAACTGCAAGGTGGCGCTCCAGGGCGCTTTCCCGGCGAACATCGATCGGCTCGACTTGTGCAAATCATCGTCACCGAAGACGCAAACCTCCCGCTGATGTAAAACGGGCAACTCTACCCAGTTGTTTTCGACAGTAAACCTCCGAGATCATCGGATAGCCCAACGCCGTGCGCTCGAGACAGCTTGGAAAAGTGCCAGAACACACGATTACCAGAGCGCACAAGGGCGGTGCAGCACGGAGATGGGATGACACGCGCCGTGTGGCCCGATGTCCATCGATGCCATGAGAGATCAAGGCCCGCGAGGAGCTGCAGGTGCTGCGGATGGCTCTCTGGCTCTGTAGTACCGGCTTCGTCCCAAGTCCTGCCCTCGCCGACTGGGTTGGTGTCGGAGGGGGTGGCAGCGAGGCAAGAGACGTGCTGCGGCGACAGGTCAGTGTTTTAACAGCATGCCAGACCGACAGCAGCGTTCTCGGAACTTCAGCCCATCGTCATGCCTTGCAACATATTGCCCTGCAACGAGCCGTGGTGTGGCACGCGGATGGCACGAGAGGGCCTGTCTCCTTGCCCCATCTCGCTCATTCCGGATCTCCTGGGAGCCCAAAGCGTGCTCCAAGCGTCCCAAACACCCAGATCTGCTCTGCTGCCCCCCTGCCGCATGCCAGACACAGGTCCAGACAGGCTGCTCATCGTTCCGTCCCAGCCCCGGTCACGATGAACTCGCTTCCACTGACGATCACGGACCCCTGAAGCCCCATGTCAATCTCACCATCGTCTCCCCCAGACCGGCCACGGCGACGACGAAAGTCAAAACTCCTGCGACGTACGGACGATCATTCGATCACTCGAGATTAGCCTTTGTTTCTAGAAATCCTCCGACCGGTCTGTCAGGAAACAAACTTGAAGCGCACAGCTTCGTGGCTCAGCGCAGAGGCCACCTGCCAAACGCCCTGCATCGCGCTGCTGCAACGTTGGCAACGAGATCGATCTGACTCTGTGCGCGTCTCTGGCTCACAGACCACAGACCAGCGGCATGGCCCATTTCTTCTCTCTACAGGTAATCCCGAGGGGGTGTTTTGAACGACATGCCAGGCGTCACCTCTGTCAGCAGGACATCGTCGGGTTTCTCATCTCTCTCTACCTGGCCTGGTTTAGTCGTGACCAGCCGCAACAGCGGCATCGACGCGAGCGATCGAAACGAGATCACTTTTACGAGGGCCAGCGATCCGGTCGGCCTGGGAAGGTCATCGATCGTAGCTGCCGCCCGACCCCAAACGCCCGTAGTTCTTTGAACCAGCCCCTGCAGCATAGAGAACCATAGAATCTCTCTGGCTCCTGGGCGCGAGTGCGCTCACATGTGCGGCCTTTTGTTTCTGTGTGCGCACTGCCGTAATTCCAAAAAGCGGCCAAGGCATGAAGACGTCCCTGTTCTCCCTGTGGCACATCCGGAACAGTTGCTATGGCACGACAAGCCGGCATCTGGCGAGCTGAGAACATATATGATCTCCGATAAGAGAGATCGGGGCAATCTGCGTCATGGACCAGACAGATCAAAAAACTTCTGGAACGGCCGTCAAAGGCATGTCAACCTTAAAAAACAGACGAGGCCTCGTTTCGAGATGGCAGTTTGACAACGCGGCTGGGCGGACGGCATAAGATCATCTCGAAAGTCCGGTCACAGCATAACCAGCGAGGGCCAAGGGTATGCATTGACCAAGACGCTGGAAGGGCTTGCCTGCCATCAGGCACAACAAAAATTGGAGTCGCTGCTCGTCTCAAGTTCGCCAGGCCAGACCCAGGGGGTCCCTGTTCCCAAACGCCCAAAGCGTCCGTGACAGACAGGGCTCGCAGGGCCACCAAGGGGACACAGACCAGCCCGGCAGAACATCCTTTTCGAGACATGTGGCCCGTGGCATCTGCATGGGCCCATGAAATGGCAGCAAAAGAAAATCGCTCCCCTTCCGCGCTAACGCAGGCGTGGGAGACGCGCCACAGAAACGTGTGCACCGCTCTCCGTCTCTCGTACTGGACTCGGGCAGCCCAGTGCCGAGAGATGTTGGACATACTTTTGCGGTACTTGTGGTGGCGTCGTCGGTCCAAATGCTGTTGGGACGAGGCAGACGGACGGACGGACGGGGACAGATGGGCACAGCGCCAGCGCCAGCACCAGCAACCGGCATCGAGCTCGCAGGGCATGATTCTCAAACGTTTGGTCTCTGGAGATCAATGGGAATCACAAGAAGCCGCATTCGGGACCCCTCGATTTCCTGTCCGGGGGATCTGATACGTACTGAGATGGTTCTAGCATGCGCGCACAACCCATGGCCCTCCCGTCGCTCCCCCGTGTTTACCGGATGAGGGCTGCCCAGGCAAGCGGCAGCATCAATCAGGGTGCGCCCCGACGCACCCGGAGTCAGAGACCCCATATAATAGGAGGCGTTATATGTACTTGGTATCGACGAGGGGGTACCTCTGATCAACATGCCCCCATGGCCCTAATCCTGGCCTGGCACTGCACCCAAGGCCACCGGTCAGACCCACTACAATTTGTGACGACTGACTGGCCGCCTTGGTCCGGGGATCAACTTGTGGATTGACACTGGATCATCCACTTACTCTCCATGTACTCCGGGAGATCTGATGGTACAAAGCACCCTTGCCTTCCTCCGAACGTCAACAAGCTCTTCCTTTGCATACATAAGCTAGTCGGCCCCCCTCCCTTCCACCACCAGAAGCCTTGACTCGGAAATCTCGGGGTCTCAACAATCAAGAAGACATCATTATCCAGCTGGTCCTCGATATAATAATCCAACAGACTACTACTACCTTGTCCGCCTAATACAGTAACCGCTCGTCTAATATTCATCAACGCATTTCACCAACGATAATCGGCGAGAAACTCACACGCAACAATGGCGACCGCACTCATATCACACTACGCTCCCCAGCAACACACCCACTACGGCTATGTGCCACCACCCTCCCCACCGATGGACGAGACTTCCAAGTGCTCACTCCCCTCGATCTCAAACCTACTTGGCCTCGCAGATCAGGGCTCGCCAACACAGGAGACTCACCCTCAGTCTCAACAACGTAGGGCAATCCGCATGAAAACAGCATGTTTTTGATGCTGACAAAACCGTGCAGCGCAACAATGCAAGCCAGACACTCGACCCAACTCATCGCACTACGGAAACCCCGCGATGATGAGAGCAGCACTACCGCCGAGCCCCCCCATGTCGTCCGATGCCTCGTTCGAGGGGTACAACTCGCCGTCGACCAAGTCCGTGAGCCAGCTCTCGACTAGCTCCAATTACTACTTCGAGACGACACCCCCGCTGAGCCACATGGACGAAAGGCACATGGCTGCTGTTCCCCGGGTGCATCAGATCCAGACCTCGGCGTACCAGCAGCATTACGCTCCCCCAGCATACATGAGCCAGCCTGCGATGGCCTCGTATTACCCTCCTATGCAGCCCACTCCCCCGCCGCAGCCTCAGATGCAGGGGTTGTATTACCAAAGGCCGCTCCCTCAGGTATGTTCTTCTGCCGTCATCTACGCCAGACAATCTCTAACCAACGCAACAGGCCTTTCCGCCAATGCCAGTGTCAGTGGCCCTTGCGCCTACATCTGGAGCAAACCCTTGGCAGCATCACCACTACATCGCACCGTCAGCAGCAGCATCCTTCCCCCAGTCTCAGGACCGCTATATTTGCCAAACATGCAACAAGGCATTCTCCCGACCGAGCTCGCTCCGCATTCACAGCCACTCCCACACGGGCGAGAAGCCATTCAAGTGCCCTCACCCGGGCTGCGGAAAAGCCTTCAGCGTGCGAAGCAACATGAAGCGCCACGAGCGGGGATGCCACAACTTTGAAAGCAGCAGCAGCGGGCCAGCGCTGGTTTCCTAATCAACCATTTCGATCACTTGATTCATTTCCTTCTTGTCAACAACAACATACATTTTTACACTATTGTTAATTTCGCCCCATGCGCCTGGTTGCAGCATACGGATGATGGGCACAAACATCATCCAAAAGTATTGATAATCTCACGGCGGTACACCACAACGAGACGAGCCAACGATGATATTTGTACGACGGGGCGCATCACTATTTCGGGATGGCGTATACTCGGGCTGAGAAAAGAGCTGCTCTAGCCAACAATGATGGGGACACTCGGGAACTTAGGCGGGGAATCCTTCGAGATTATCCCTTTCCACGGCAGCGGCAGGCGAAAGGGTTGGGTTGTTCAGCATTTACATGGGCGTTTTACCATTATGTTTTTTTTATACCTCCGCTCCATGGGGGACAAATGGGGGCACGAGAAGCGGACGAGCGGACGGGCTTTTGACACAATCTGGTTTTGTTTCGTCGAAACGCCATGTACATAGAATGGGCCTGCCTCACTGGGCGATGTGTACAACTCAAAACAGGAAGCGGAGGCGGTGAAGTTAGAGACACCCCCATCTTACATTTCAAGAAAAGAAGTCAGATGGGGGCCGGTCACGAATACCAAAACTCCAAAACATGATTCGTCCGTCCCTTTACGAAGTGGCTTTGTGGCTCGTGGCAGAAATGTTTGGGGGAAGCAATTGCTGCTCGTTGTGTGGCAAGCGCAACAGGGCCCTAACCAAAGAGATCGCCGAACACCTACGGATGGGGAAAACGGGGAGGCAAGAGGCAAGAGGCAAGGCCGCAAGACTGTGCAGTGTTGCTGGCCCGGAATGGATTGGACCATGCAGAGCAGTTCCTAGACACCGACTTACCGTAGTCGATGCCGCTCGCCCCCACTCAGCTCGGCGATTTGGGCATGCGAATCTGAAGTCGGCGATTCAGGTCAGCCCTGGAAAGCAAACCCGAATGCCACATGCCAAAAGAGAGCGCCATTTTGCACATAGTGTATGCGATGATCTCCCTGTGCACTTTTGTATACACTGTGGGCTCTCCAGTGCCTCGTCAGCGGGTTCATCCCATCGCCGCGTTCTCGCTCTTTGCTCACTTCCTTCCCGTTGGGAGCTTTCCTCTCCCGTGGATCCCGGTGGGTGGATTCGAGCTCTTTTTCTTTCTCCTTTATTGAAAAGTCAAGGTTCCTAGGTGGAAATGTTTTGTTTCTACTCTAGTTTGACTCGTTTGCCCAGCTTCGCGCCGTTCGGGAATTCGGGCAAGCTGCACGGTGGATCTCGAGGACACTACCGTTGGGACGGAGAGTGGATTCATATTAACGGGTATGATGTAAACCTGGTGGGTTTGTTCTTTTCTCGTTTTCGTCCAATGTTGTGTGGTCTTTTTACTCCCCGGCGGTCTTGAATACCTTCCTGTCTGGGTTGGGTCAATGGGTCGTACTTTCGGGCCCCTGTCTCCCTGTCGAAATCTACAGCCATTGCTCTCTGGGTCGGGCATGTGCGATCATATCACCAGGGCATATCAGTCGGAGATACCGATCGAGGTTTGCCTTGATGCACGGCTGTCCTGAAATTGTTTAGACACAGTTGCCCAAATTGCAGGTTTATGCTGTTGTGCTCGGGCGGGGAACTTGCTGAGCTTCCTCTGGCTGCGGTGGCTTGAGACAGGACAGGGATCGCCGCAGATCATCAGGGTTGAGGTGGAGAGCGCCAGCGGAGTGGGGACTAGAAGCACGCAAGGATCGGCGATCCACTCCAACGGCAGTTTTCCCTAGAGAGAATCCCAACAGGACCCCGAGTAAGGGCGTGGATTAAGGATGAGAAGGAAACCCCCCCCCCCAAACTTAAGCTGTTGAGGTTTGTGGATATCCCGAGGGATTGGTAATGCAAGAGAGCCTCAATTGTGGGACGGCATGTCGAGTATGACGGTGGTTCATCTCGTGTTTCTCCCACAGGGAAGGCAGGCTCTCCCTGCCGCGAGGTGTTGAGACAAAGGTGTGTACCTGGTACAAGGCGAGTACAGGCCGCAACAAGTCCTACTTTATTACTCATTATTCGGTCCGCCACCTGTTATGCACGTGGTCTCTAAACAGGAAACCACGAGCACAACTGCTCATTGCGCAGATCATTGCCAATTCGCTCTTGGTGCCTGCTGTCAGTTGTCGACAATCAGAAAAGGCCTCTGGAATCCAAGTCTGCGGGGTTTTCTCTCAGTTGCTTTTTCTTCTAGCGCGCTTCTGCGGGCCCTCCTCATTCGCCCTCAACGTCGATCAACTGTGCGCCAAGTCGCGAAATCCTTGCTGCCTTGCCCACCTTGCCCACAGGGATCTTAGGGGATCGCAGCGGGAACCGGGGGCCTCGGGGCCATCCCCCCTCCCTTGGGATGGTGGCCGATTGGAACCCATCAGGCCCATCAATGGCTGATGTCATTCAAAGACATAGGGCCTGCATGGAAAAGGGTGTGGAGCGAGACACCTCACCATCGTCATCAAAATTGCGAAGTCAGTTCGGTAAGTGGCCATTCTCACAACGGCAGAGTTCTCATGAACCCGCCGGGTACTGCGACTCGTACTCCAGTCCTTACTGATTTGGATCACGATGGATGAGAGTCCCTGTTGGAAGTGGATAACGTTACTTTAGTTACGTCAGCCCCCAGGTGCAGCTCGAGAATTTGCTGCCGATGCACCCCCAGTAATAGTCTCTAGCTTTCACACTGGGCGAGCGATCCCGAGCTTTCCAAGGATCTTTGCTGCGTAACCATTTTCAACCAGACTAGCTCGTCCTGTTCAGCCTCTTTCCGTGATACGGCTTGCAGTGTGCATCTTGCTAGGCCGCGAGGAGCACGACGCGCCTTCCAGCTCAACGGCAAACACACTAGCGGTAGTGTAGGAATGCAGCGCAGGCCTCGAGCCTCCGCCGCCACAACAGCCTCGTTCAAGATCTATTGTTTCACGTCAATGCCACTGGCAGACAACAAACATGCATCAATGCACCACGCTACAGAAGCATCACCGGGTTTTCGGGCTGCATCAATGCAAGCACCCGACAAGACACACTGCATTGAGCACCTTAGTCTGTGGCCCGAAGCACACAAACACGCCATAGTCGGCTTGTCAACTGATCGGATGGTACCTAGGTAGCGGTTCACGCGGTTCTCGGGACCCCCTCGCTGTCCTGCTGCTGAAGACGTTAACTTGGGAGGAAACATCCACGGGTCCCCGTGCCCCCGAAGCGAGGCGCCGGTGGTCACCCGCCCACATCTGCCCCGCCCGCCCCTGAGACGCTTAGACTCGTATGTTGAAAGCGGCCCCCCGTGTCCTAACCCTTTCCCGCGTACTTCGGGGCGGAAGACGCGCCCCGGAAAATCCAGATCAACGTGATCAGCATCTAAAAGCGCCTCCCGGCCCCAAGCTGGCAATAGCTCCCGAAATAACATTGTCTTTGATTCTGAAACAATGGCTTTGTAGCCACGCCGCCGCCGCCAGCGCTAATTGCTTACTCCAGGAACGAGGGCTGGGCTTCCCAGAGACTCGGGAGCACGCATTGTCAAGTGACATTGCCAATTGACAGTTGGAAATGTGCCAGCGCGATATTATCAGATGGAAACGACGGTAGCTTGAGCGGCAAGTAACATCATCTCGTCTTCAGATCATGCACTCCTCTCCACGCCGAGCGATGTTTGATGGCGAAACAAACCGACATGTCGGGTCCGTTGGCGCGACCTGCAGCGTGCAACCCCATTTAGTGAGACATCTGGGACATGATCCCGAGACAATCACATCTGTCACGGGCAAAAATAAAGGGGAAGAAAACACTAAGCGTCCTAGCGCCGCCTGAGAAGGGTAAGGTGTGAAAAGCACAAGCACATCATTTTCCTTCCCCAGGTGCTTGGTCCTCCTTGGCTTTACCCCTGGAATTCAATTTGTTGGCCTCGCCAGCGAGGCTGGGAGCATGCGCTATGCTTTGGCAACGGCACAGTTTGGGGAAAGGCTGGCTCAGCCTGATGGGGGCTAGAACTGGAGCCGACTTGCGACGAACACGCGTTTCAAAGCCGCCCTTCGCCCACACCCCCTTCTTCGATGACCGTTTCGACATCGCACGGCACGGCGAGCTGCCGAAATAAATGTTGCCGACTTGGAGGCGAGGGGATGAACCGCTTCTTCTAGGAAAGGTGAGAAACGCGCCGAGCACCGACTATCTCTCGCTGCGCTTCGTGTCCCCTACCTTGCGTTTGTTGCTGTTGTTGTCGGCTCGCTTCGACGAGAAGACGCAAGCGCCAAAGCTGGCTTGGGAACGGGACACTGGGGACTGGGATGACGACTCATCATAGCAATCAATGCAGGTTCTTGTTCAGAACATTAAGACTCAGGAAGGAATGAAAAATCACACGTGTTGGTTTGTCAAGCGGATGTGAAGCTATAGAGGGCTTGCTATTATTGCCTGTTGCTACCAGGGCGCTGACATCGCTTCGAGGTTGCGCGCGCAAGGCGAGGTGAGGTGAGAGCGCTCTGACTCTTATCTGCCCCCTTGTGTTTGGGTCGCCAACTCACTTGTCATTGAGTGTTGGTTGATACCTGTTTGCTTGCTTTCGGCGAATGCTACATCCAACTACCAGGTAACGGTCAGGGGCACACGCACACATCGGCCCTTCTAGACAACGACAGGCAGCAAGCGACCGATATCCGATGAGGCTGAGGCGGTGATGGCACGAGCTTCCATGTGGCATGGAGGAGCGGTGTGCTCGATATTAGGGGGGAGTCAATACGGATTATGGGTTCCTCTAATTCAGCAGTGATCTGCTGAAAATCACTAACAATTCCGGCGATGCCTCGCAGCACCGAGCAAGTGGAAACGTCTTGCTGAGAGGCACTGAGTGCAGAGAAGGGTGCGTTATAAGATTGAAACCCCTGTTGTTAATCCGCTTTGACTTGACGATCTCGCATTTGACAGCATGTCCGTTGGGTTGGTCTCCGAAGGATGGCTCAGCGACCTGCATGTGTGTTTGCCCGGACGATGTCGACCACGCCTCGCCTCGAACTCATCTGATATTCTCTGTCGAGACGGCTTGGGAAACGTCTGGCCTCCGGCGATCCTCGCTTTTGTTTCGGGCTCGCTCGCTCAAACGAACGCACGAGCAGTCTGTGTTGGAACAACACACATCCATTGTTTGCTGCTATTTTTACAAGCATGAGATTCGGGTATCGCTTCGTCCATGGCAGCCCGACAGAAGCTGATGACGTTTCATGATGGCCTCGGTGATGCTATGGTTGTGGTTACATGTGTGAAGCTGCTTGAAGAAGGTGAGGGCCGCCCCTGTACAATGGACGATAGTGTTACGGCCTGGCGCGGCAGCCAGAGTAACAGGCGGTATATATGCTCCCCATAGTACTGAGTGCAGCAGACCTAGTATTCTGGCATTTCTTTTGGAAGGTTGGTCGAGTGGGGAGAGCGCGCGTTTGGCCGGCTCTCGCAGGTAGGATGTCATAGGTGACCGTTGAAGGGAGTTTGCCGTGGCCTGTGCTGGGACGCAACTCCCATTGAGGAGCGTAGGTATGTCATGGGAGATGCTGTCCGTTGAGTATGCCTCCTTAAAGCAGACTAGCAGCTTCTATCTGCTACCCGCCCAGTCGTCACTCATCACTACACCCATCACAGCTCAAAGTGTTTGACTTGGCGCCGTTCATCAGAGGTCTCGTAATACCTGTCTGCCCTAACCCACACGTCGAACAATACTATACTTTTCTCATTGTCAAAGTCACGATGGTAGTGCTACCGAGGTGCTCTTGGGTGGCGATGGGAGAGTCAATCTTCAACAATTAATACATTGAACGGTTGTATAGTGTAGCGGTTATCACATCGGATTCTGATTCAGCCTTCACAAGGCGGCTTCGGATTTTCCGGTAACCCCGGTTCGATTCCGGGTACGACCTATTTATTCTTTTTGCCTGTTCTCGTGAGAGTTTCTGTTCTGCAAGATGCTCCACTATCGGATATGTGAGAAGCAGGAGATGATAAACTTCTTCATTTATGTTTAGGTACGAGCTGTGGGCTGTGCTATGTTAGGAATACCACACTGAATATGAGCGTTGAGACTTGCAGCATGCCCTTAATAGGGAGTGAAACAGAAGTCTTGACCTGATAATCAGCTAGGGCACTTCCGAGAGTCTCCCTAACAATAACTCCCCACGGCCCAGATTCGTGCATCTGTTGGTGGTTTTCGGCTTTGGTATCATCATCAGTAACTCGACTCGTTGTTCCAATACAAAGTCTCGTGAAAAATCCTGATGCATGTCAGTCATGCCGTGAGTGTGCCCTCAGGCACAGGTTGGGGGGGGGGGGGGTTCTTACTCTGGTCCAGTGGCTTCTAGCTCCCAGCCGAACGTCATCTTGATGAACTGCAGAAGGTGACTGGCGACCTTAATGGCACCCACATCAGTCTATGGCGAGTATCAGCTTACGTTCGCATTTGGGAAGGGGACACATATAAAGATACACGCTCGAGTCGAGCACTCACAGGGTGCCACTGGGGGCCGATATCGTTGTGCTGCAAGATTCCTGTTGTGTTGAAGAGATGAACAAAAGGCTTTGCCTTCTTGTTTGTTTGCGACAGTTTCTTGGTGACTCCGTCATACACAACTGGGTTGTTTAGGTATTCGTCCGAGTTGAACATCTTGATCATGTCTTGAACCTCTTTGACAAACCCCTTATAGGACACGGACGCATATGTATTACCGGTTTGGGAGAAACCAAGCCAGAGGGACTGGAGCGATGTCAGAAAAATCCTCACACCCTAGGTCGTCAAGGATGTACTTTACCATTACAATGATCTGGCTTTCTGGGTATTTTCCATGGACGCCTTGGATGAGCTTCGTCAAAGCATCGGCGTAAACTAGTGCTGGGACATTGTTTGCAGAATTCTGGTCATTTGTGCCAATGTTGATGATCACGATATCAGCAGCTGGATACCTACTGAAGTCCCAGGGCTCAGGATCCTCTGTGTGGACGTAAGATTAGGTACAATAGCAGGCTAGTTTGGGGGCGAGACATGTATCTCATGTTCTCCGGGCAAGACTCACTTCCATGTACCTCAGTAGCACGCCAACTGGTGTCACTCGTGAAGAACCACTGATGAACCTGCCCGCGCGGATTTCCCCAGCAGTCTTGATCAGCTGCGCATATTCCCGGGTATGCTGTAATTGAGTAGTCTGTGTTCCCTAGACCAGCGCCGACTCCGCTGTGATTGTGTTAATACGCAGTACGTTGAACTGCTGGGAACCGTGGCCAGCTACTTAGAGAGCAAGGGGGGAAAAGACATACTAGGCCCAACTCGAAAGTCCTTCATATGAAGTGTACACTATGGCAACATGAAGCATGAGTATTTCACAAAACTCCCGAGACAGCAGAAAGGGGACAAAACGGGAAGACGAAAACGGCTCCAATTGGACACTCACTTCCGGCGGCGAGACTGTCGCCAATGACTTCGATTCGACGGCGAGCATCCGGCAGTTTTATCAACTTTTGGCCAGACCCAACGTGGATTGCTTCGATTTGAACTCCGTACGCCCAGTTGGTAACGCGCATTTCGAATGTCGTGGCTGTAAGTGTAAAGAATGTCAGTTCGCACCCTTTAGTGTGAAGCTCGTTGCCATAGCTTTGAAGGACACTGAAAAAAGGGTAAGGGGACAAACGGTTAATAGGCCCAGCTAAATCTCCACCAGGGAAGCCGGCTCCGACCAGCATGTGCGTCCGACCTCCCGTGACGTTCGTGAACTGCCAGTCCAACCCACTGATACGATATCCAACGAGAACACCAGGGCTAGTCAAGGGGCCGAAAGTGATGGCGACTTGCGCTCCCGAATAACCAAATTTCAGGCCCGGGGCACTGGGAGTGGAAGGAATGTCAGAGATGGAACCTTCGCGAGTGCTCTGCGTGCGATGGGGGGAACTTACGACCACCATGACACGTATTTCGAGTCCCAACGACCTTGATAGGAAATCTCGGTTGCGTTTGGCGGATAAGTCCTCAGCGAGTGGGCAGCTATGTCGACCGCAGTGTTCCTGAAATTTGTAGCCCTTACTTGTCCATTCTGGAGGATCGTCCCAGAGACTGATAGGATGGCGAGTCCGGCGAGGACCAGCCCGGAGAGAGAGAGCATGACTCCCACGATGGGCTCGCGTGTCAATCCTGGCTACAACCACTTGACTCCGGGACCTTGGTCTCTGGCCTTGACTGAAATATTGGGCTTTATGATGCAACTTATACGTGCCATGATAAACAATGCCCGCCCCGCCGTTGTTGAGCATCATATTTCACCGCTAGGTCGTGTTGCACTTCCACTTGACGGGAAAACATATCATTGGCCGTCAGGCTAATTGAAGTGATTGCGGTGGCTCTTGCCATCAAGGCGAAGCCGACTGGCCGTTGGGAAGCTTCCACCGCTTTTGCACCTGGGCTAGGAAGCCTCGGGCAGACCATTGACCGCCTCAAGTGGTTGCTATTCACCAGTAGGAGATGGTATCTAATGAGATCGATCTGTGCCCCCCAGAGCCGGTGGTCAAAGATGTGCCCGGGTTATTGGTTGGAACGCGGACCCGGGAGCTTGGCTGCGGCCATCTCCCGTCTTCGGAAGGAGCTGCTCCGTCATCCCGTCTCCTGCTTGGCCTCCCCCCTCTTCCTCGATCTCCTGTCGTCATGGCCTGCAGGTTGCCTGCAGCTCGTCAATATAGGTCGCCGCCGGTCCGATCAAGTACCAGATCGGAGCTATCCGATACCGTGCCTGAGCAGCCTTATGCACCAGGCAAGTTAATGTGGAAGGAAAAGCAGCGACTGATAGCCGAAGAGGATCGCAACTTAGTGCCTGACCGAGCTCATCCGTCCTTATCTATCGGATGTACCTGAGGTCGCCAGGGCTGTCGATTAGACGGATGAAAAATCTAGCCAATGTGGCCTAGAAGTAGGTCGAGTATCAGTGTGGGAACTGTATACCGGTATTCTTCACGGGGCCCCACGTTGCGAAGCAGGGCCGATAGTCGAGATAGATAAGCGTTGATGGCAGGATGGTTGGTACGACAGCAAGCTAAGGAGGTTCCCCAGTGGTTCGTCGACCCGATCTCCACGACGCTAGGCACCGTGCCAGCTGCCGGCATCAGGGTTGTTTCAGACTCTCCCAGATATCCGAACCACACACAAGGGCCGGCCACAAGGCTTTGGGTCTTCCATTTCATCTTGCAAGATTTCCATCGATGGAGGTCCTTATCGGATTTTGGATGCCAAGCGTCCCACGCCTTGGGTGATTACAGTCAAAGACCGGAAGGGTGTCCGTACATACCCAGGTACGAGGATTCGTAGGTAACTGAGACTGCATGATATTCTGGCACTTGACGTCCAACACTAGCTCGTCGCTTACCATTTGGACTCTCGTCATTTGGGCAGCTCGTGGACTCGGATTTGCCCCCCTGCTAGAACGTCCCAAGCGACAGCCCCCGGCGCATACAAGGGTCAGTGACGCTAATACGCATGGCAGCCATTGGGAGAGGCAATCCCCCCGCTCGGAAAACAGAGGCAATGAGTTGACCAGGCCATCACTTCTCATCTTCGACCGGCGAGTATCAATCTCCAGTCGCTCCACGAATCGTCCCCGAAGAAAGCTCGCGAGCTTGGCAGCGAACAATTGGGCGCGCCGTTTATCCTCCGGCTGGCGAAGGACTGTTCGCCTCCCGATCCAGCAGGTTTCATTGCCTGCCATTCCCGGGTGGCCTATGTTATCGATATTAATAATATCCCGCGACACCTCGGCCGAGACAGGTCGCTTTTCTCGTGCTATCTGCACTCTGCGCTCTGCACCACCCTGGGCTTGCTTTTTGGCTCAATCCGCAGAACGGCGTTGGTTCCCAATCAGCTGACGCACAATCGGGCGAGGGGGGAAGGGGGAATCAATTAAGACCTCTCACACGGACTCACACACAGACCCACGCTCAACCGCCATTCCCAGCTCGCCGGATTCCCAGCTCTGACCGTGCATGTCTCGGGGAGCACTTGTCTGAAGAAGGACCATAACCGCGCGATAGGACCGGCTCTTTGAAGATCCCGCGACTTCGTGGAATACGGACCGAGCTAGAGGATCGAGGGGCCGGGTGAGTGGAGAAGCAGCTTCACTGGCCTTGCGCCTGGTACTTCGTACCTATCACCAAAAGTCGGCAGGAGCTGAATACAAAAAAAAAGTTGCCTGCCCTCCCGAGTCGCTTCCCGCTTCGACGCACCCCCTCTCCTATCGTGGGAAGCCATCTCTGGCGTACAAAACGCCGTCAATCTATCCCCAGCTCACCGCCTCTCCTTGCCATGACCGTTCCCGAGGAACAATGACGCCGTGCGCACCCCGGACGTCGCCGACGCTTTCAGTACCTCCTCTCTCCGCGCGCAGCGGCGCCGCATCCTACCCCGCAGCGCCGGTCTGCTACGGCAATTTGCTCCCCCTTTCGGTCCAACAGACGACAGGATCGCCTTTCTTCCCTGGGCACCTCTTTCTCACATCGTGCGCCGTCCCCCGGCGGGACTCTGCCACCCAGGATCTCCGGCCTCCAAGGTTCGGCCCAAGGCCGAGTCTCGACCGCCCGTCCGCCCGCTCCTAAGGCGACGATCCCGGATCTGCATCAGCACTGCTACCCACGGCGCATAGCAGCCAGCGCCCTACCCCGCCTCGTTGGCTCGCCCCCAACATGTCATCCCAAAACACCACGAGTGCGGTGCCAGACACGCAATTGGGACTGACCAACGAGGAGATACAGTTGCTGCGACAAGGGCAGCAGACGGTAGCAGCGGGCGGGTCGACGTCTTCGCGTGCAGCGAGCCGAGCCTCCTCCCAGGGGCTGTTGATGCTTGATGCCTCGTCACTGACTGCGCTGGGCCGCCATTTCGACCGCGTCATGCAGCGCGTCCAACAGCAACTCGAGTATTTAGTGGAGCAGTCAACGATTGTGACAATGCACGTGTACGATCGTGCTGGCAATCTTATCGACAATGCCGATGCCGAAATCGCCCGCTATCATGATATCATGCGGCAAATCGACGAGCTTGAGTTGGACTTCGATCGCATTGCGCATATTCGGGATATCGTGCGTGAGTTCCGCCACCGCGCCGAAGAGCTGGAACGCGAGCTAGAACGGTCCGGTAGCTCATCCAGGAGACATGGTCATCGAAGTCACGGTCATTCTAGTTCAAGATCTCATCGATGAGTTCTGCAATGTCCGTTTTGGTGGCAGAAACCGGCATGAAGAGACGCACCTCTTCCCAACGGAAATCTTCGGCAAGGGTTCAGCTGGAGAGCAAAATACACATGTCGTACGAACTGCGCTACAGCGGTGATGGTCGACGAAAGCAATAACAACGTCAGCACAGCAGAAGAAGGAGAAGAGGAACCGAATTTATGGAACTGGTAGAGTATCTGAGGTCACACGACCGCCTGCTGGTGCAACAATGAGGAGGAGCGGTTTTTCCCTGTTGCAAGAACGATATACCTCACCACCGAGGAGAAAGGGGCTCGCGCCTCAGTGACCCCATGGCGGGTAAAGCAACGCCGCCACGCTTTGGTCGCCAATGGCGGAACGAAGAAACAGACAACCAGACGACACGATCTTGAGGGCAGATGGAGCCCTACAGATACACTAAAATATAATGACAGCACCGACTCAAAGTAGCGACGGGGAAAGACAGTGCTGGGGGGAGGATGGATGTGGACAAGAGTTCTCGTCTATCATGGTGCAGATAACCTTGCCCGATTTTCTTCTCTCCATTCAAGACTGGGACTTGGGCCTCACGGCTGGGATGAAACAAAAGATGGAAAAAGGGCCTCACGGCCCCTAGTTGGTTGGTTCGGCGTTGGTCTGTCTGGTATTCCATTCTTATACCACCTTTATTTCTTTCTTCTTGTGCTATTTTTTTCCGGTAAAATTAGTCGGTGGTATGATTGTTTTTATTCTTTTCGTCTGGATGTTACGCGCGCACAATACCCACGGTTCATCGTATTTCTTTTCTGGCTGGCTGATTGTCTGACTTCATTTCGGGTGGCGTGGCTTGTTCTTCGGTTCCGGTTGGGGAAGCAAGGTGGGGGACAAGAGAGAAGAGCTACGAGAAGTTACGATAAGCCATCTCTCGTTAGACGTACGATGGCTGGGTCATGACTGGATGTAAATGTAAATATCACGACTGCGCTCAGCCAGCAGTTGAGATCCACACGAGTTCCGAGGAACGCTACCGTAACGATTCCTATCGAGCCCGGCTTCATTCGGGCTCCTCAACAAACTTCGCATTTTCTTTTGGATATCGCCCATGTCACTAACGCCTAGAACGCCATGCTATTCCGCCCCGCGATGTCCAATCCTGGAAACGAAACATCCCCATATACGAGTAAAGAAATATTTTTCGAAACAATCCACCACCGACATAGAAATAAGGCTCAAGCATCTTCCAGCTCGGAATTGTAATAGCAGGCGGCGTTGTTTTCTCTCTGCTTCCGCTTCCAGCGGCGAGCCGCGCTATTGCGCACATGATGCTCGCGATCGAGCTTCTCCTTGGCCTCGGAGGCAAGCTCCCTCATGTCGTGCTTGACCATCTTGGTCAGAAGGGCGCTCCATCCGGAATGCGGCTTGCACTTCTTCTTTATGCACATGCCGGCGGTAAGTGGATCAGGGGCTTCTCCGTTGACTCCGTTGGCTCCGTCGGTGGCATCGCCCGCGACGGGGTTAACGGCCGGCGCATCGAGGCGGCCGGCTTTGAAGATGGCTTCGCCCTCAGGGTTTTGGAGGTAGACGCCGAATTGGTAGGTCACGCCGACGGTACCGAGGCGCGTGTCGTAGCCACACATATCCTTAGTCATGCCCTTACCGGCGGCGACGGCGGCCTCACGCCGCTTGGTTGCCATGTCGATGAGCTGGAGCATCTTCCTGCAGAGCTCGATTTTCTCGCCGAGCTGGTAGCGGTCTGCAGCGGAGCGTTCGAGAATGGAGCGCTCCTCGGCTGTGAGGACCAAGTCGATGTCGACTGTGTCCCAGAAATCATCTTCGACACCTGAGGATTGACTTTTGTTTAGCAGAGGAGAGGGAGAGGAGGGGGGGGGAAGACATACCGAACGGAGTGTCTCCGAGCTTCCAGGTCTTGTCTTGAGTGTCGAGGAGGCCCATAAACTCGTCCTGTGTGAGGTTGTCGAAGCCGATGCCCTTGGTTTTGGGGAGGCCAGCGATCAGCTGCTCCCACCAGGCCTGGCAATGCTCGTGGGAGCAGAAAATACTAGGTTCTTTGAGGTTGTCGATGCGCGCGGGTCGCGTGCAGCCGTCGAGGGAGCACATTTTCTTGTAGCGGGTGACGTAGCGGTCGTTGTCGTTGCAGTTGGGGCATATGTATTTCTGCACAAGGTTCTCCCCTGTGTATTTGTCCATGCCGATGCACTCACCGTGGAACCAATCCTCGCAGCGATCACACGCAATCATGAATCGATGATTATCGGGACCGCGGCACAGGCAGTACGGCCCGCTGTCTGATTCTTCGCTTGATGCGCCGCCGGCGCCGTCTGCGCCCGTGCCTTCCTCTGATAAGCCCGGGAGCGTGGCCGGCGAGGTCGCCGTCTTCTTCTTGGCCCCACTAACGCCGCTTCCGCCTTTCTTCTTGCCACCGGGGGGACGGGCCCGCTTCGGCGTCTTAACTGCGGTTGCGGTGCCTTTTTTCCTCTTGGCGGCCGAGGGTTTGGATGATGCTGGGCTGGTGAAGCTGCTGTGGTTCTCATCGGGTGCCGGTGTGTTGCCGGCCAGTTTGCTATCTGACAGTAATCCTGGTGTTGATGTCGCTGCCGCCGCATCTGGCATGGTCACATCTCCATTTGGCGTGTCTTGTTCTCTTTTCATCGGGACCCCGGATGGTTCTGCTGTCGCTTTGTTGGCGAAGCCATCTCCTGGTTCATCATGCCTATTTTCGGGCTTTATGAGATCGGCGCCGTCATTGCTGGGAATGTGCTCAGATTCTTGCTCTGCTGTAGACATATTGCTGAGGGCTTCGTCGGTGATACCGTCGAGTGTGAAGAACGAGGTTGAAAAAGCCAGGAAATGTTAAGGACATGCATGGATGCAGATGTACTCATAATTCGCTTAGACCATAGGGTGAAGCCTAATCCGACGTCATACGGCTGTGAACAGCTGGTATGTGTGAGAGGTATGTGCCTGTTGAATCTTTGTCAATAGCATGAGCTGTGAGCAGTTTGAGGGCGTTGTGAGTGAGCCGAAGGCAATGGGCTGGATAAGTGCATACTATCTTACATAAGTACCTATAAAACACGGATACATGCATTATGTGGGCAAATGTCCCGGTGGGTGCATATCGTAGTAACCAAGACATCGGGAGATTTTCGAGCTTGGGGAGAGCTCTGACGTGTGGTGGTCCTTTGCGACGCATCCTGGTTTCCCCAGCTTCACATCACTCAACACCGACACAATGCCACGACCAGCTGCGCCAATTGGCGCCGTCATCAATGCTCTGTCGAGAGCATCTATACGACCATGCAGCCGATTGATGTCCACAGCCCGCAGCTCGCAACAGCTCCAAAGACCAACGGCCCGATGCCTCCCAAACGCCCAGCTCCACCAGCCATTGGCCCAGCGGAGGACATTCAAGACTGTTGAAGAGGCCAAAAGTCGGTACCGCTCAGGGGTAAGCACTATCTGGAAGGGTGACGGAAGATACTGTTTGAGTGGAGGCTAACCAGTGTGCTATCGCATGCAGCCATTTTCCTGGAGAGCCGGCATTCTCTTCGTTGTCACGGGCGGCGGCCTCTTATACTACTTTGAGCGCGAGAAGGATCGTATGCGCTCCCAGAGGATAGCCGACGCGCAGAAAGGGGTTGGCACGCCCAAAGTGGGAGGCCCTTTTCAATTGATGGACCAGGACGGCAAGACAGTCACAGAGCAGGACCTGAGAGGGCGGTATTCACTAGTAAGTTTATGAAGGACCAATTGCCGTTGCTGATGCTGACCCGCGTGTGTTTGCAGGTGTACTTTGGTTTCACGCACTGCCCTGACATCTGCCCCGAAGAGTTGGACAAGATGGCAAGGATGTTTGATGTCGTTGAGGACGAGCGCCCTGGGGGATTGCTGCCCGTCTTTGTGACCTGCGATCCCGCGCGCGACGGACCGAAGGAGATGAAGGAGTACCTTGCCGAATTTCACCCCTCGTTTATCGGCCTGACAGGGACGTACGACCAGATCAAGGCTATGTGCAAAGCCTATCGGGTCTATTTCAGTACACCCTCTCAAGTCAAACCAGGCCAGGACTACCTGGTGGACCACAGTATCTACTTCTACCTCATGGATCCAGAGGGTGACTTTGTCGAGGCCCTTGGACGACAGCACTCGCCTGACCAGGCTGCCAGGATCATCCTCGATCACATGAGAGAGTGGAAGGGCCCTACGAAGTTAAACTGACAAGGCGATGTATGTAATGTACTAAAACCGCCCCAAGAAGCTGGGTAAATGTAATATATATATGTACCAAGCATGCTGGTCTAATTGTGCTAGTGACAAGCAATTCGGTTTACTAAAATGACTGCACTAGCATCGGCATGTAGAGACACCCTCACCCAAACATCTAATGCTGGCGGCATCTTGTGTCTGACACTTGATGCAGATTCCTGCTTCACAAAAGAATTATAAACTACCTCCACCCTTGGCGAGCCTGGGCATATTGGTCATCGTGTGTTAGGTAGCTCTGAATTCTTTTTCAAGCCTTCCATAACTTGACTGGCCTCTTTCTGCTATTCCTGGGCGTTGTGAACCAATCGCCCGAATACTTTCTTTTTGTCTCTTTCCCGCACGGCTTGAATTATGGTTTGTCACCAGGCTAGGTTGTGAGTGGCAACCCGCGTTCCTTATCAAGCGTTAGATCAAGTGAGCTGGGGCAGCGACGTCATGGGTACCTCGCATTAGCGGGGTCCCCGCCTCCATCCACAGCCCACCTGACCTTCGCAGACGAGAGGCCGAGATTTCAGAAACACCCAACGGTTTCTCCACAAGCTCCCTTCGCCGACCCGTTCATTTCTAGAAAATATTCCGCTTTGACTGTATTCATACGAGCTCGGTCACAAAGTATCGGCTGCCCGAGCTGCCTTCAGGGAAAGAACAACCCGTCTCCCAGGTGCCTGGACCACTGGACCATTCCACCCGTTTGTTCCTTGCAGCTGACTTCGCATGATAAGAGTCGGTCCCTGTTGATCTCTCCCTCCTCCGCTTGAGCTTACTTCGCTGCAGAGGACACGAGGTTGTTTGCACGTCGCGCACGTCGGGAAAAATTCACATATCAGCGTCTCCCATCTGTTCTCCTAGTTCGGGAAGGCAACGCATGTTTGCTCATTTGCCATGTTTGCACCATCACCAACTGCCGGCGCGGCTCAGCCCAGGCGCTCGGCACTCAAAGGCGACACTGATAGCGAGAGGACACCACCCCTGAGCGCGTCTATCAAAGGTGTGTGGATTCCTCCTATTTTCGTCTCAGACCGATACCATATTGTGTCAGTCACATGTTGCATATTCGGTTCGCCGTTCCCATGGGCTTGGACAAGACGCTACTGTCTCATAAGGTTATTTGGCGGCGGTTGGTAGTGTAACGATTGGTTGCCGCCTTAGACCACCGCCGTCTCTGATATCAACTCGTCAAGGACTCCTGGTTGACTCTGTAACAGCCGTACAAATCGCTGAGCCAGAACCGACATCGTCTGCCGATGAAGCTCATACAAAAAAGAATTATCAAGTTCCAGCCAGCGTAGCTACCCGGAGACTCAGCGGCCGGCCTCAGCTGCTGAACAGTCCATCCAAGAGCTCCTTGCTCAGCCACACCAGCCTTGAGGGCGCCGCTGATTCCGGTGCTGGAGCCTCGTCAACCGGCACCCCAGACGATGCGCCTCAGGGCACTAAAGCCCACCATTCGCGGAAGGCCGAGCGAGTTAGCGAAAGATTTCTCGCCCAAGTGGCCGAATGGATTGAACGCGAGAAGACCAAAAGGGCCACGAGGAAATCCCATAGGCGTACCACCCGGCGAAAATCACCGTCGGATGAGAAGCCAACCGCAGAGGCTGGGCGAGAAAGGGCCCTTTCAGTTGACTCCGCTTCAAGCGAAGTGTCGCTAGATCGGCTGCAGAGAATCCTTGATGATAGCATGTCCCTGTTGGGGATCAACTCCATCCCTCAGTTTGGCCCCAATCTAGGAAGAAGACATCAGAGGAGGTCCTCAAAGAACCTCCTTGCTCTCAGCCGAACTGCCTCTTCCGACACCGAGTTTTACGACGGGGATGTCTTGGTCCCAAGTTGCGACGCCACCCTAGATAATTCGAAGACGATGAGTTATGGGGGAGGCAAGGCCACCGCGGACGATGGAGCCTCCATATCAAGCCGGCGGGAGGGTAAGGAGAAGCAAGCTTGGATTGTGTTTAAGAACGAGATCATTCGCTTGGCGCACACTCTCCGACTTAAGGGGTGGAGGAGGGTACCGCTGGAAAGTGGTGAAATCATCTCGGTCGAGCGACTCAGTGGAGCCCTGACGAATGCTGTCTATGTCGTTTCGCCGCCCGCTGAATCCGTACTGCCGCCTGCGGAGGGAAAGAAGCAACCACCCAAGGTTCTTCTCAGAATCTACGGTCCACAGGTCGAACACCTTATCGATAGAGAGACTGAGCTTGGTGTCCTGCGGCGGCTTGCAAGAAAGAAGATTGGTCCCCGTTTGCTAGGCACCTTTCTCAACGGACGGTTTGAGCAATACTTCAATTCCACGACACTGACGCCGGCAAATTTGAGGGAACCGGAAACATCAAAGCAGATTGCCAAGCGTATGCGGGAACTTCACGATGGTGTTGATCTCTTGAAGGAAGAGAAAGACCAGGGTCCTTCCGTTTGGTGTAACTGGGATAAGTGGCTCAACCAAGCAGAGAAGACTGTCTTGTACCTTGATAAGCAGGTCCTGTCCGGATCCAAGGCCCCCATACGGAGTCCACGGGATGCTTGGAAGGAAAGGGGGTTCGTTTGTGGGGTTGAGTGGCATGTCTTTAGGTCGACGATTGAGAAGTATCGGAAGTTCCTCCTCGATCACTATGGCAGTGCTCAGAAGGTCAGGGAGAGGCTTGTGTTTGCTCACAACGATGTAAGTTCTGTTGAGATACATGTTTCTCATGGATCGCGTTTCTAACACAGTTCTTAGACCCAATACGGCAACATACTACGAATTCGACCGGACGATGAAATGTCTCCATTGCTGCAGCCAGCTAATGAACATAAGCAGCTAATCGTCATCGACTTCGAATATGCTGGAGCCAACGTCCCAGGCTACGAGTTTGCCAATCACTTCGCGGAGTGGACATATAACTACCACGATCCTGTTAAGCCTTATGCTTGCGACACCACCAAATACCCGACTCCCGAACAGCAGCACCGCTTCATCAAGGCATATGTTAATCACAAGTCTCCGTTCTCCCAGTCGGAACCATCGACGCCTCGTTTTGACACCCCGTCGACGGGCTCCGTAACACCAGCCCTCCATACCGCTACTTCTACGACGTCCATTGTTGACTTTATGCTTGACGCGCGTGTACCGCAAGGGGGATGGAAGGAGGAAGAGCTGAAGCGCGATGCTGATGTGGAGAAGCGCGTCAAAGAGCTTGTCGACGAAACAAAACTCTGGCGTATTGCCAACAGCGCACAATGGGTATCTTGGGGTATCATTCAGGCCAAGATCCCCGGGTTCCAGCTTTCAGATTCGCCTGAGGACGGCGCAACAGGAAATGTAACAGCGGGTGAAGACGGCAATGTCGAGGAGGAGGAAACTGACGCAGATGGTGATTTCGACTACCTGGCTTACGCCCAGGAACGTGCCCTGTTCTTCTGGGGGGATTGTGTCTCACTGGGACTCATCAGTGCTGAGGAGTTGCCTGAGGTAGTCAGGCCTAAGATCAAGTATGTCAAGTATTAGTTGCAAATACGTTGCAAACTAAGGGCCTGGGCCAGGGCGGCAGAATTTTCAGGACTCTCTAACTTTTTTTTCAAGTCTCGAATACGGTTGCTGTTGACTCGGTTGTGCCTGGAGGGGAACTAGCTGTTCTGCACCCAGCCTAAGAACCTAATTCGAACCTTGGTCAACGCATGATCAGTGACCCGAATTACCTACCTACTGTCTCTCCAAAACTTTACACAAAGATAAAAGCCATCACTCTAGATCCATATCGTTTATCGGGCATCTGTTGCAAAACTGTTATTTGTACTGGCTGCTGGCTGGTAGGCACCAATATTGAATTGTTTGCGTGTGTTGACTATTTTCGATTACTAACAAGTCTACGGAATAGACTCTCTACCTAGGTACCAAGCAAGCTAGCCAGCAACTGAAACCGACGGGAGAAGCCTGCAGCTCTTTGCAGGGGCTTAAAGAGGTGGGTGGGGTTTGGCCGGGCACGGGCCACATATATCGGATGCCCCGCACAAGCTCCTAGAGCTTTGGTAAGACTATGGTCGCCCAGCCAGCACTTATCATCAGACTCCCAAGATGCGATCAATCGGGGAGCTTCACGCTCAATGCTTCTGCATATGCGATAGCGTTGCACTTGGAAGTGGAATGACTAGGAAGCTTGTCCTTGGTTTCCTTGTTTGCCTAGGATGTTCTGATGGTGCGGCTCCCTGGGGGGGTTCAATTGTTGGGGCGAACGCGGTGGCTGGTACCCAACCTTCTCATTCGGCTCAGGCACCAACCCAACCTCGTGCAAAATGGAGCCGACATGAGGGCAGCTCCAACCATACTTCAGTCCCTCGCGGCCTCGCATGATGCAGTTCCTTGATGCATCTGCATTCTGTGCTGTCAATTGGGCAAGTGATCAAAGTGGATAGGTTGCCTGCATCATCAAGCGCTGCGGTCTACGGTTTTCGGTCTAGACACAACGGCCTCACGGGTACCGACGGAGGATGAACTTCCAACATTTGAACTTCGAACATGTGGAGCCACCGCGAACAACACACCACCTAGCGAATCCCCGACCGACATCGAGCCAGTCGGAGGCTACTCTTCGGGCCCATCAGGACGACGATCGCCCAGTTGTCGCCGGTCCGGAGTACGATGCACCGTCCCGGTTTGAGTCGCCACCGACAGTTATTCCCCGAATACCATCTCCGCCCTCCCTCCCTCAACATCTGTCTTCCCTCTCTTCTTCCTCAGAACCGGAAGTGTACGGCCCCGATCGCCTGTTTGGACCTCCACAGGTAGCGCGAGCATACCCGCGACCCATTGTCATTGAGGGTCCTTTGCGCCGCGTCCCAGACCTACCTATTTCTCCCCCATATCAGCCTCGAGAGTGGGAGGCCAACTTCAACGCCAAAATGGCGACTGACTTTCGGGACCAGCTGGCTCGTCTGGAGGGCGTCATAACCCCGGGAGTTGATGACACTCCTTATATTCAGTACGCCATCGAGGCGCTCACTCGCCATCGAGATCGAGACACTGGATATGGCGACGGCGATTCAAGCAGCAGCGATGGTGGTGCCACGCCTGCTCTCCCGTTCGTCCCCGAACAGCAATTTATGTACTACCAACCTTATCCTCCTCAGCATGAAGGCTACACACACGACCCAACACCAATGCCGATGCCGCCAGCACGAATACACGAGACCTATCTCCCCCAACCTCCTCCGGCACAAATTCCCCAGGAGCCGCTCTATTATGATCCTAGGCTATTAGAAGACCTACAGCCGCCGCGACCAGCGCAGGATCCCCGTGCCTCAGCGGAGACGCTCGCATCCAGCTTGAAAAATGGCCAGCGACTTACACAAACTTACGGGTGGAGGCCTGTCGACAAACACTTCATCGCTACGAAAATTGGCGAGCACAAGGCTGCTGGAGTTCCCGCCTTGACTTTCAGGCCCGCGCCTCTGCGAACACCGTCGTTGGTGGCCTTGATGCTGCTATGCTTGCTAATGGTTGGCGCGCTGATATCCTCGGCCGTCTTCTCGGAGCTTCACCACGGCCTCCTGCCATACGTCAGCATATACGGGGGGCAATACTTCCTCTTTCGAGTACTTCCACCCGTTATCGCAGCCATCTTGCTGTTTTACGCCCAGTTTATCGTCACGACCATCTTCCGCACACTACCGTTTGTGAGTCTCGCCTCCGACCTCTGCGATGACAGGGAGGGTTCTCTCTTCCAGGATCTCTACCCGAAGTCGTTTCTCTGGCCTCAACTAGTCGGGACTTGGCAGAGTTGGGTGCCAATTCTTGTCACCTGGTTGTTGAACCTGACGATCCCTCTGCAGAACTCTCTGTTTACGGTCATTTTGGTGGACGGCCAATGGACCTGGGCGACAGTGCAGGGCGTCGCATGGACATTGGTGGCATTTTACCTCGTGCTGTTCGTTTCGACGGTGATTGTCTGGAGATACTGGGCAACATTGGAAACTACCGGCCTCATCTGGGATCCGAGATCTATTGCCGATATCGCGGCTGTCGTGTCTGACACCAACGTTTCCGACGATTACCACGGCACTCAGCTGGCCCGGACTAGAGAAGGGATCAGGTTTGCGCTGCGGCGCCGAGCTGGTGATAGGCTCGGCTATTGGACTTGGAAGGATGGAAGGCCGGGATTCTGGTACACCTTGGGCAGCTCACTCGACAACCTGAACACACTCCCCCTCACTAGGGACCAGCTGAATGGACAGCGGATGGTGAAAGACAGCGAAAAGCGGGGTGCGATGATGGATCCTGAACAGGGTGTCAGAGCAAGCGATATTGATGTCGAGGGCTCAGGACGGTTCCGCTACCTGCCCTGGTGCATGCGGAACAACCAGGTGCTATACTTCATTGTCACGACGGTGGTATTCCTCCTTGCCCTCTTCATCGTCTCATTCCTTCCGTCGACGCGCGTCACGGACGGTTTCTTGCCAGGACTCCCCGCCGCGCCGACTCTAGGTGCTTTTTCGCCAGCCGACTTTCTCTACAGCTTCATTCCGTCCCTTCTCGGCATGATCGTCTTCCTGCTGTTCCAGTCTCTCGATATGAACCTCCGCATTCTGCAGCCATGGGCTACGCTGTCCGATACGAGAGGTGCCCCTGCGCCATCAACCATTCTCGCCGACTACGCTGCCTCCCCGCCCATCCAGAGCACCGCCCGCGCACTACGAAACGGCCACTGGCGCGTGGCAATTATCTCGTTCCTCGCCACTCTCTTCATCCTCATACCCATCCTTGCTGGCGCTACGTTTATGGCTCTCACACCGCCCAGCGGCGTTGTCCATATGTTTCCGAGCATTCCAGCATTTGCCATCCTCCTAACATTGCTGGCCCTCTACCTAAGTGCCCTCGTGGCATTGCTCCCCGGCCGTCAAGCTTTCCGTCTCCCGCATGCGGTGACGTGCTTAGCGGAGATAATCAGCTTTTTAGCCAACGACGATTTGCTGAATGATCTCTCGTTCAAGCAGTGCAGGACACGAGAGGAGATGCTGGGCAAGTTGGGCGTCCTCCAGGCCCCACTGGATTCTCAGCCGACCTGGGTATTTGCTGGTGGTGTAACGGAAGCAGGTGTTCAAGATGTCCTTGGGGTCAGGAGGGCGAGGCGGTTTACGGAGAAACGGAAGATCCGAAAGAGCCAGATCCGAAAGGGTGGCAGGTTGAATCGGGTGATTGTATGAAGCGGTTTTTTCTCTTCTTACGTTACATTTTTTGGCATGAGTTTTTGGTCTATAGACTGCATGGCGATGGCGAACGGGTCTGGGTTTTATGAGCATTATGGTAACGGTTAACGGCTTTGATGGTTTCTACGGGTCATGGTAACGGTCAGTATTTGAGAACGAGGACAGGGATCATCAAGATTGCATAGTTATAATTCTTATTTGGTCACATGGCAACATGAGAACCACGAGGAAAGGGGCAGGCGGCGATGTACATAAATGAACTTGGAGGCAGTTGTGTTTGAAGAGATTACATATGAATCAGCTGCTGAGTCACGAGAAAATGTTGAACATGCCCAAAATCTCAATGACAGCCTGAGTTGATGGTTTTGAGCTTTCCAGCTTAGAGGGGTACAAGGGGAAACAGTTGGCTGACATGATGACATAGTGCTCAGCAAGGAGGGGGGAAATTACGTTATCCCTAAACCCATCCTTCACAACCACATCAAGTCCACAACCACACACCAAGTCATCCCATTCCACACCTGGACGCGCCAACCTCTCGCCACATAACCAATCGACAAGCAGCTGTCAAATCCTTCACCACTCACTGCGTTCGTCTCAGATGCATCGAATCAGCCCCGGTGGGTTGCAAGTTACTCACTAAAGGGATGGGTGGTGTAACTGGTAAGCAACTGCCACTGTGTCCCCCAATCACATCCATCCATCCCTTAAATTCCGGACAAGACGATACCTTGATTATTGAGTTCCCTGAACTGCTACGTAGTTGGGTAGGTATGTGATAGCTTCCATTCCATACAAAAGGAAACACGCGCCCATTGCACCCCAGTTCAGTTGGGCAATCCCACTCACAAACTAAGCCGACCAAAGAAACACACGAGATAAACTGACATGAGATCCCAACTATTCGTACATTCATCGTATTCAAACCCAGCTTGAATCAAACCATAGCTTGCAGAGTGATGCCGAATGCCACATGAACAATCCATCTCTTTTTCATCAACACATCGTAATCATCAATATCGTCCGTCATGAAACCCAGCATACACGTAAGCATAAGCAAAGAAAGGTATCGCTTACGCGCTCCACCGTCCTAAAATCCGTCCAAACATCTCACTGCCTTGCCGTCTGTTGCCGCTTATGTCCTCACCTCCTCCATCCTCCCCCCTCACAGTATCAAAACCCACATGCTGCTCTGCCCCTATTGTCTCAGCTCTGCTCCCCCGACCCCGAGGGATTCTTGAAGAGGCAGCCGACGTCCGCCCGTCGCTCACGCTACGCTGGTGACTTGCCTTGTCCTTACGTAGCGGATGAGTAATGCCGCGTATTAAACGACGAGCAAACCCGCCTGTAGAGCCATCGCCGCGAACGCTTTCTGTGTCGGAGTCAAACTCGAAGACGGAAACCACTGGCGGGGTAGTTGCGGTTTCTTCCACCGGCAGCGGCGGTAGCGGGCGAAGTGACCGATCGAGCAACGCCGGTCTCCTGAGGGGGTGCTGATCCCGCTCGCCACTAACCAAAGCGGTTTGCTTGGCTTGAGTCTGGGCAATACTGGCTAGTGAAGGGGACGAGTTGGTGGCAAGTTTAGATAAGGAAAGCTTGCGCAGGGCTGCGAGGGATGGTCGGCGGCTTGCTGTACGGGCCTGGACAGGGAGATCGGGAAGGGGCTTGAGACAAGAAGGTGGTCTTAAGGGCTCCGTCGAAAGTGAAGGGAATGGTATAAGTGGAGAGCCATGCGTAGAGGTGACGGTTCTTATTGTGGCTTTGGGGGTGGCTCTTGTCTGCTTCGATGTGGCTGGGTAAAAGATCGTGGTATCAACGGGCGGAGCTGCGTCCCTGGGCCATATGCTTGGCGTTTTTGTGTCTAGAGGTGATTGGAAAGCGTGCGGTGAGGTGGCAATGGATCCGGTGCGTGGCCTGGAGAATGAAGATGTCCGTGGTCCTGGTGGGCTTGGTGGTGGGAATATGGAGTAGGATGCCCTGGGCGGTGGGTTGCGCGCTTTTGATCGCTGTCTCTCAGCTGTCGCTCCGAATAACGGCATGAGAGATTGACTTCGCTGGTCTTTGGTGGTATGAGCTTGATGTAACATATGGAGCTGAATCCCGCCATCGGTCCTGAAGTCTTGCCCCGGTCTAGCCTTGCGGGCTGTGGCGGGAGAGCCTTGAAGCGCAGGGTACGGAGACGTCCTCGATATCATGTTGTTCATCCGGCTCTCCCAAAAAGAACCCCAAAGCTCTGTCCCTCGATAGTCGCACTCATCTGCTGAGATCTCAGAACCGTGGTCCTCTACCATGCCCGGCACACAGTCGGATCCGAGCGAGTCCCGACCGGGCTCCTGGTCGTCCTGGGTATTTTGAATTCGATCGGAAGGTGGATGCAGATGGTTCGGCATAAGGCGGCGGTTAGGCGTAAGCTGGTATATGGTTTGGAGGCCGGCATATCCAGCAGATTGGTCCATCTTGGAAGCGATCACTGTCCTCAGTGAAGGGGCGAGGGGGGGATTATAGTGGACATATGATGTGGACAGTAACAATTAGAGAAAAAAGCAACGGAGGGCAGGTTAGATCGATTAGATCAGAGTCAGAGTTACCCCAGCGGCGTAACATGGGGTGGAGCGAGGCGATCGAGATATATGCTGGGAGGAATCGATCCACCCCCTCCCCCCCCATGACCAGCCTGGCACTTGCCGGCATGAATCCCTCTGGTAGGAGGGGGCCAAACATCCCGTGTAGGTAAACAAGGGGAGAGGCGACCAAGGAATGTCCGCTGGACCCCAAAAATGCTGCCCTCAGCAAGGGGCCAAGACGCCCGGCGGGGTGTCCTGTGATCCAGGGAGGAACTTCCATGACCCAGTAGTCGGGTTCACCGTCTGGGACCGGAATGCGCATGCAGAGGCTTGCAGGGCATGCTCTGTCTGGTAATGGAAGCCATGGACGTATTGAAAGGGTCCGTGCAGCAGCTAGCAGGTAATGGGCGAACGGCGCGAATGGCAGGCACAGAAGCTGATACGCGGCCGAAGCCGCCGCCAGCAGCTGCGTCGATGCTGTACGAGAAACGACGAGAAGCAAATACAGCCCGCCAATGGCCAACGGGGAACCGCCTCGAAGGGAGAGGGGCAGGGAGGAGGCAGACTAATGCCGCCGACGGCCGAGACACACAACGCCGTGACCAGTAACCAACCGGTAACGCTTGTATCTGATGGCGTAAGAACGAGACACCTCGCCTCCGCCTTCTGTCGATTGCCGCGGGCGATCTCCCGACTGCCGGACCTGACGCTGACGCTGCGCTTCTTGTGCGTTCTCGTCGATCACCCAGAGAAAAGGAAAAAGAAAAACCGTTGGACGAGGGAGCCGCTTCCGCCGCTTCCACCGCGCAGAAAGGTACAACTTGTCAACCAGACAATTTTTTTGAACGAGGGAGAGCAAGCGCCAGCGCCAGGGGTCGCGCGCAGCCAACATCTGTTGTGTTTGGGCGGGTAGAGACGAACATTCTCTCAGAAGCAAACGAGGAAGTCGGATACTCGCCGCGAGTTTTCCTTGCTTTGCTGTGTTTCCAACACAGGGAAAGGTGCTTACAATATAACTCCTGTTTTATTGTTAGCGCGGTTCTTGCCAAGGCTTGGCATCGTCAAATGCCGACTTTCCACGCTTTACTGCGGTTGCGAGCTAAAAGAAAACCCCCTGTGATGGTACTGGCAGGGGGGGTTTTTCCGGTGCGAAGTCACTCCCACCGACCCCTACGCAACCCCCGGCAGTACCTAACTAGGAGGTAAAAATTACCCTCAATACCAAGTACGAATAAAAATAACACTGCAAGAAGAAGACGGAGAACGAGATAACTTTCCTGGTTGTAAACTGGTTAGTTTTCGATTTTTGGCCGGGACCCCTGTCCAAAGAACCGCGCTAACAATAAAACAGGGGTTGTACTGCACACTGCATCCTGGACAAGCACTGCAAGCCATCGGGCAACTGGTCCGTGCCCTTCACCTGCCACCTTGAGCCTCCCTTGAATTGACTGGTCGTTTTCTGATCGCACTTCCCCCCGATCTCATCCCAAGCTGCCAGGCCAGCCATCAGATCAACCTCAGCCGCCAGGTCGGCCCCCTGCCGGCGCATTTGCGAATGCAGCTCGCCATCGCAAACGACCGAAGGCTAGCCAACGTACCATCTTGAGATGGGATTGAAACAGTAAAAATCGAGCCCCCTCAGGGAGAAGCAATCAATCCTCAGGCACAGCAGAGCCCGTCTCGTCTCAAGTTTGCATCAGCGCCGCACTCTGACAGCAGAGAAGAGACGCTCACCGGCGCGACAGCTGTAGCCAGCCGACACGGAAAAGCAAGATGCTTCGGACTATTGGTCCTCTCACACATACACGGACAGCAAGGGAAAAGGAAAAAAAAGAGAAACGGGCGTGTTGCGCGGCGTTGGTCCTAAATCTATCAGAGACACCACAAGAGAGTGCCTGAATGCACCATGGCGCAGAGACAGCCTTAGACAGGCAGATGGCCCCAAGGAGGGCGTCTTCCACACATCGAACGAGAGACATTGCGAGGTGGATCCGAAACGAGTTGCCTCATTGTTCACGTAACACCACCACTCATCTAATCCTTCTAGGTAACCTGCCTACCTAACAAGGTGGGCCAATGTATCACAAAAAAAAACACAACTGAAACCTGGAAAAAAGAAAGCATCTGAACATGTCCATCAGCCACACTCAACCCGCGGCGTTCACCCGATCCTGTAGCAGCTCGTTGCGGCCGCCTCTGTCACCACCGAGCCCTCCTGTCCTTGACTCAGTTCCTCTGACAGCATCGTGGTACGTCATCCCAGACATCTCGTCGTCTTCCTCCTCATCGCCAAGACCCCTCGGCTCCATACCCGCGGCGAAGGCCCCGCTAGGGACATGCCGACTTTTACTCCATATGACCTTTCCCCGTAAAATCCTACTGGCGCGGGACCGCTGCGTCGCATACGCGAGTTCGATATCCGGGTACATGTATGGCCGGTTGATGCCGAGCGTCTCAAACGCGCCGGGGAACCAGCGCCGAGCAAGCGGCCAGAGCGCTGGCACCGACGCCGTGATGATGGCCAGGTTGATCTCGACCGAGCTAGTAACGTAGCCAATCGAGAAGTGGCGATCACCAGGCGAGTGATAGTACAGCCGTACTATATAGTAAAGCCTCACTCCGCTGACTATGGTAACCAACCCTCCAAGGAGGAACACGGCCAGCAGGGCGCTTCGGACCCGCCTGTTGACCTTGAGGTCGAGGAAGATAAGGAAAGGGATCAAAAGCGTCAGGACATCAGTGACAATATTCACCACGGCCAGTGATAGGCTGTAGATGTCCCTGCGGATGCATCTGGGAGGCACGCCCTTCGGCGCTGTGACCCAGGGAGACTCGATCGGCAAGCACTGCACCACAGCCACAGGGAGAAAGATGGCTAGCTGCAGCAGGTTGAACACGATCATGGCGCGGCAGGCCAGGCGAACGCGCTTCTTGGTGCCACCGAGTCGCAGGAGAAACAGCAGGGCCGAGACCTTGACCAAGGCGAGAAGCGGGTTGTAAACGAGCCCGTTGATGAATACCCAGAAGGCCCCGAGGTTGGCGGGAACGCTGCTCGGTACGTCTCTGTCGTGGATGCCCCAGTATCCCGATCGAAGAACTATTTTCTTGTATTAGCCCACGTCCACCTCTTCGGTAGATAAGGTGCGTGTCATCCGAAGACGGGGGGGTGGACGATGCGGGACCTACCAAATGCCGTGAATACTCCCTGGGCGAGCGCAAGTGCCTGATGCCGTAATTAGTTCTCGCACTTGAACATGGCTATGTATGCCGGTGAGTATACATACCATCGCTAGGAAGATTAACCAGTCATCTGAGTAGATAGAATACCAGTCAGCCAGAGCTAGCCTTAGAAGGTATATACCGAGAGACTACTAACCCATCCCAAACCCCTTTGCCAGACGCCTGCTGTAAACTCGGAGCCCGCATACGGTCAACGACAAGGAGGGGAAAAACACAACAATGATAAACCCCAGGATCTGCAGTCCATTGTATGGATAAGAGCCATATATGCTTTCGTCGGGGATGACGACGAATGCGTCTGGGAGAAGCAGAGGCTTCCGTCCCTTGTTTGTCATGGCGATTGGCGTTGACAGCAGCCAATACACGCTGAACAAAAGCTAGTAAAGCACATCGCTTTCCGAGAACCGAGAAGCCCGGGTTGACTGGGGCTAGATAGTTATTCTCAGGCCAAGTACCTGCCCAGGGGCGTAGCCGGGTAAGTCAGAAAGACGGTCCTTTTGACCCTTGAACCCGCAATCCTACCTACCCAGGCCACCCAACCAATGTCAGTTCGGGGCTGGGTATCTTTCATGGGCTGAGCTTGCCGTTGAAAATGCCCTATTTCACGGCCCGGTGAACAACACGACCAATCACAGATCCCTCGGGAACGATATGGTAAGCTACCAAGCAAAGCGAACCATGGCTCCTGGTCCAGACTCTGATGACCGCTGATCCTCCCAGGCCTGGTGTGTACGGGGCATAGTGTGAAACGCAAAAACGCGGGAAGGGACGGAAAAGAGGCGCTGGTAAGGCTGGGCCCAGCCAAGCAAGTGCGGCGTAGATTTTCCTCCCTTATGGGACGACATCTAGCGACCAGGCACCCACAATCTAGGACTGCACCCTTCTCGAATGGATGCAGAGCCGGTCGGCATCATCCCAGCAGATAGAATCCGCCGACGATACGGACTACCGAAGTGGAATTGAAGACCTGATCTGTTGCGAGGTGACAGACTCATATACGTACTGACTAAAAGACACCCCACCGCATTTTTGGAACTCGCCGAGGTCATCCCAGAGCCCATCCCAAGGCCTCCCACTGTTGCCTCATCCCATGAATGTGCCGCCAAGAGGAGGCCCGATCAATGGCACAGCGACGCCAGCTTCCCATTCAGGAGACATTGTGCAACCCCCCAACTGCGATTACGCGAGAAAAAAGCCGTTAACATCCGGATCGGGCATTTCTTTCCTCGTTGGAAGATGGGACGCCATCATACTCTAGGACGGTATGGTACAGTCCGCATCGCACCGTAAATGTAGGGCAGTCGTATCCTCAGATGGGGGTCAATACGCAATGACTACCGGAGTGATTTCTCTTTCCAAGTGGGTTGGTTGCCTTGATCCTACCGGTACGGATTAGAGGGCGTACAGTAGACTACACGACGTAGTATCCAGGTCTTGATGTTCTCGGTCCGGAGCTCCACCTTCGCCCCGCTCCGTTCCGCCCCCGGTGTCCTGCATCGTCATTGTCGTTGAGAAAAACGGCTGATGCGAATCCGGTTCGTTGAGACTGAAGCGCCGCCAACGAGTTTATTCTAGGGGGTGTCATGCGGCTGGAGCGACAACGCCTGCCTAGCTTGGTGCGATTGCCGGTGGTATTCATCAGTCATGTGCAAACCCTGCCAGCGAGAGCATGGCTTGAAGCAAAAGGGAGCAGCACAATGGATCGATTCTGGAGAAGCGATGTGCTCACCCTCGCACCGGGACTTGGTTGCACGTGGCAGCTGTCAATGAAGGAGCGGAGCTGTGGAGATGGTTGGCGAGAGCTTCAGGCAAGCTCTGAGCTTATTTCCGGCGGTGCTGGTTTGGAGCTCACCATTGGCGGATCCCCCTAGATTTGTCGGCTCCAGCCATCTCCAGCTTTCCAGGGCCGAGCCGCTTCCGCCCGAAATTCCGTCTTTCGAACGCGTCCTTCCGGCGCGCGCGCACGTTGCATACCCTGTCATTCGGTCCTCGGGTGGAGTCCCCGTTTATGGGCTGACACGCTGCGCACGCGTAACTAACGCGACCACCCTCTCGGCTGCCTGGGCAATCGGCTTTTTTCTGACATGACGGATTGGTGCATCATGTGTCTATCACGGGTTCTCACGATGCTATCTGCATTTTTGTTGAGAACCCTTGAGCAGACACTAATTGGGATTCATGCGGAGGTGTCTCTGGCTCAGCACAATGCTATTAAACTCGATTCTCTGCAGTTGGAAGGCACTCGACGCTGAGAGGGCTGGAGGGGCAGCTGTTAGCTCCTCTGGATCAGAAACTGTATGACCAGGGTGTTCAAGAAGGGGGTGGGATAGCCCTGTCTGATCCAGCCTATCGGGGCCGCTTGGGTCCTGAGGCTGATTCACGATTGGAGGGGTCTTTCGTCACTCTCATGTACGGCCAACGCACAACTTCGAGCTCCAAATTTGGCAGCTCTGTTCCCAGCCTCCTCACTTTTCGACGCTGCCATGCTGTCAGGCTCTTCTGCCATGGCGGCAATCGGACACCGGCGCTCTAACGGGCCTTCAAACACAGGCGGTCAGTCGAACTATGATCAGGACTCGCCGGTTGGAAATATTGCCGACGGGCTGCTCCCGAGATTTCTTCTCAGGTTGGGCGTCGTTGCATCAGAGACTGCCGTGCACCAACGGCAATGTCTGGCAGTGGCTTGCGATGTCGTCCCACGGAAGCCTGTCGCTGCTTCAGACGGGTTTAGGCCAACGCTTCGTATTGTTTTGCCTTTCCTCTTGTGCTGGGACGCTGCTGAAGTGCGGTTTTGTGCCTAGCTCACGTCGTGCCGCGAGGCGTCGGGCGGGAATATATCTGCTTGCAATCAGCCGCTGGCTGGCTCCACGAGACCATGTCGTCCGTAGACGCTTATTTAATGACAGGAGGACGCCTCGTAGACTTTCGGAAAGCGAGTCTTAGGAGAGTGCAGTGATCTGTTTGAGAGTTCTCTACGGTACCCAGCAAACCGATGGGCCCGTGCTAAGTGTGCCCATCCCTGCCCCCAACGGCACCGATGGCACTTTCCCCTGCGCAACTTCCTCTCAAAACCGCGTCCCAAGAACGACAGCGCTGACAGGAGCATTGTGTGACTCGATGGATTGACCGCGATCCGAGCCATTGGCGTGCGAGTATGCCCCGAGAGACATAATACAGCTTCGCTTTGGTCAAATTGTGGTTAGCTCGGCGGGACAGAGCACGGGAGGTGCCTAGGAGTCGGGAGTGACGCGGCGGTGAGGGTTGGTGTGAAGGGGGGCCGAGGGAAGGTGGCCGTCGGGCACCGAGGTCAACACCCACGACGAGCTCCTTTTTCAGGCGTCTGCGACGGCAACTCATCCAACTGCCTAACCCGATTGTCGCCCGACACAATTCGAGAACGCGCCAGGCGCATCAATGACAAGCGACAAAGCGCGACAAGTCTTGTCGTCCTCGGTCTTGGTTTTGGCGTGCTGGACTGACGCTACAGCCCAATTGCCCTATCGGCGCCCGCCTGTTTTTTGGGACTGGCTTTGAGAGGCCCAGCCACACTCTTTTTTTTACCAAACCGACCACCCCGTTTTCCTTTTCTGCGCAACGCTGTCCTCGACACTGCGCATCCTTGTTTAGGGGGCAGGCTTACCTTTTGCTTTCTACTGTTCATCTTAGGACCTGCGTTTCTGTTTTCCATGACGCATTGTTGATTCCACCAGGGAACCAAGTAAGTGCGACAGCAGCGGGCCAAACTGCATCCTCACCTCACCGCTCCACAAGCAGCACCTAACTTGCTCCTTGCAGCTACTCCGAAGCTTCAGAAAAGAACCCCAACCATTGTCACCACTGCAGTGGTGACCATTCACCTTGTCGGCCACACCAGTTCTCGCTGGTGGCGATTCCAGAGAAAGTGCTGCAAGACCACAGCCACCATCACCCCATAAAATCCCGACAACGCACGAAATATTACTTGCGCAGCGCCAGCAGCAGTCCACACTTCCTCGCCGACAAGACGATCGATCTTCCACGCCGTCTTCGCACAGAGTTCTCCGCCGAACGCCTCGCTTCCAAACTCCCAGCCCGCGCCCTGCAGAGCCACGACGTATTCACGTCGAGGCAGTCTCGGTCGGCATCCGCCCTGGGCCCCTCTTTGCAGCAGCTAGAGATCCTCTCCAGCCCGAGCAGGAGACCAAGCGAACATCACGATCTCGGCGCCAACTTTCACAAGACCTAAGTGACGATCTCGAGGACGAGGACGAGGAAGCTTCTACCCTTCCCCCGTCATATATCCCACAGAGGCTATCATCTTCTGCGAACCGATCCGGCCCCGATCCCCACCCGGTCGTTCGCATCTCCAAGCAGACAAAAAGCGCTATCCTCTGGGCTCTAGAGGAAGCACTAAGACAACCCAATCCTTTCTCTCCAGACATCGTCGAGGAGAACGCTTCAATGGCGGATCTCCTCGCCGGCAGCGGCGGCAGTGGCCCCGCGACGTCGAACGGTAACGGCGCATCTCCATCCCGACCTACCGCAGCTCCTACGCAGACCGGCTCTCCTCGACAGAATATCCGCGGTCCTAGAATGATCATGCAGGAGCGAGCGGAGCGTGAGGCGCGCCAGAGAGCAGAGAGGGAACAGATGGAGCGCATTCGAGCCGAAGAGGAGGCCCGATTGCTTGAAGAGACGAGACGGCGAGTGGCGGAACGAAGGGCTCAAGCAGCAGCAGCTGCTGCTGGCGCTGCAACAGTTAGCGGAGGTGGGGGAGGGGATACGCCTACAGACCCGGCGGCCCAACGAAGGCAACAACGCCAGGAGGCACAAGGGACACCGCGCATGTCGGCTTCGGCCTCGGCTCAGCAGCATGCAGCCCCTGCGGCTGCGCCCGCGCCTTTGCGGACAACCCGGGTGCCTACCTCGACGCAAGCTCCTCAAGGATTCTCTGCGGCACCTCAGCCTGGTGTCAGCGGTGGACCGTCGGCACAGCAAGCCGAACCCCCAGCGCAAAGTATTGGTGCGAACCGGGCTAAAAACTCCTTTCCCCACGCATTCGAACGCTGGGAGGCCCTCTCGGCACATTGGGAAGGCATGACCAGTTTCTGGATCCGAAAACTTCAGGAGAATACCGAAGAGCTGGATAGGAACCCGATATCTTCGCAGCTTTCGCGGCAAGTTAGTGATTTGTCAGCAGCAGGCGCCAATCTGTTCCACGCCGTGGTAGAGTTGCAGCGGCTTCGCGCAAGCTCTGAGCGGAAATTCCAACGATGGTTTTTCGAGACAAGGGCAGAACTAGAGCGCAACCAAGAGGTCGGCGCTGTGGTTGAAGGCCAGATGGAAGAGGAGCGTCAACGACGAACCGAAGCCGTTAGGGAAGCTGCCTATCACGAACGTGAGAATCAGAAGCTCCAGAAGCTGCTCGTCGAACAGCGGAAGGAGCTGCTGATTTCGAAGGAGGAGGCGCGCCGGGCATGGGAGGAACTGGGTCGCCGTGAACAGGAGGAGCGAGACCGCACCATATCCCTCCAGCAGGGTCAACCGACAATTGTTGGCGGAGTGCAGGTTGTTCCTATGACTCAAGGGGTCCCTAGCCGACACACAAGCACTCGCGAACAGCGCCCCCATGCTCAGGCCGCTGCTGACACCTCTGAGTATGTTGCGGCACAAAGCACGCACTACCCGGAATACAGCCAGGCCCCCGCCGCCCATCCGAGTTCCTCTGTAGGCGGTACCGACACTAGCGGACACTATCATCAACAGCCCGAGACGACCGGTCATGAGACGGCCAGCTACGGCGCAAACTCTGAGGCGGGTTATAGCGAAGGTGAGTACGTGATCGATGCACATGGCAACTTTGTGCGCGACGCACATGGCAACAGGATTCCCTTCCGCAGCCCCAACTCTCCACCGAGAGGAGTCCGTGGTTCTGATGGCCGCACAGAGGACTATGAGACACCAGTCTCACAACCAACCACAAGCTACCCGCCGTCGAGCTCCCAATACGCCGGGAACTATCCCAGCGGACCCGACTACTCCGGACAAGATTACGCGGCGCCTGGGTGGGAGCAAATGCCTAGACATCATCACCCCACCAGGCTCAGTGATGTCATCGAAGAAGATGATGAGCGCAGTCGTACATCTGCCAGTCAAGTTAGCCGCGCTGAACGTTAGGAAGCGGATGACGTGGACGACATACTTGCATCGCTGCGCCGATGCATTGCGAAACTGAATACCGATTTGTTGCTAGAGCACCCCAAACGACATGTGCGCTCGAAATCGCATAGTTGATGGATTATCAACCAATACTCCGAGCTGATGAAGCGAAAATGGGAGGAAAACAGGAGGCGGAACTACCGGACTCGGTCCACGAACTTGATTTCGGAATATTGGCGCATCTGCATATACACCATATCACAGCGGGCAATGGCGTTGCAACACTGGGTTGTGTTTCTTTCTCCGATATCGACACCATGCCTAGCGAGCTTCTGAAGTTGTGTCTTGGCAGCAAATTCTGCCAGATTTGAGAGCAATCTGTGCAAGTGCAACGCACATCGATATCAGCATTTTTCGTCTTCGGTGTGGCGTTTTCGTCGGATATGAGAGTAATGTGATGTTTGTGGGAGATAGATGTTGTTTGGTGATTTGTTGGCATCTGTCTTTGGTTGCACAAGATAAACAGACGAATGGAGTCTGAGACCGGTTTCTTATTGTAGGGGCTATACTTGCTATCGAGGGGTAGAGGCTGACTTTGAGTCAGATGCATGGGCGGAATGGGAATAATGTGATCAGCTCGATGTGAGCGATCTGTGATCGAATAATGCCGGCTTGGGCAAGACTGTTTGATGTTGCCAGCAAAGGGGGTTGAGCTCTTGTCAGAAAGAGGTCGCGGATTTGGTGTGGAAAGAAGGAAGCCTCTCAAAAACGCATGCGGTCGGAAGGCGTCTTGTATTTGTAGGAGTATGGATGTCATTGAATCATGTGGCGCTACTTACGCCCTGGGATTATCTGTTTTAGCGGTCAGCTGCTCCATTCCAGTGTGTGTCATGCTGTGACATAGTAAGAGTCCAAAGCAAGGAGTTTGAACCTTTGACTCGCTGAACCGAGGAATGGCCGGGAGTGAAGTCTGGCTTCTGGAAAGCTTCCTATTTGCTGCCATAGAATGCAAAAGGGGCGGCGTCGGCTGGGGGGACAGGGCTGGGTGGTGTGCAGCATTGAGCCCCCCGTGCCCCTAGTGACAGCGGGAAAGTAGTGACAGCGGGAAACCCCGCGTGCTTGGCCACGCCTGCCCTGGTCTGGGATCGTGATTTGCTGGCAACCTCCACCGCCTTCCGGCCGGAATCTCAACACCACGCTGTTTGGACCGCTTGCCGCTCAACTCACCTCGGGATGTGAAAAGTTTGAAGGAAGGGACTTAAGTTTTTTTTATTCTGCGTCAAAGCCGATTGGTGGTATAATTGGGAGAGAATGGTCGCGAATTGGTAAATTGAACTCACTCACCTCTTTCTTCATCAACTCAACTGTTTCTGCGAGCCACGATGCTGATCTTTCAATTTTTGCTTGTGCTGTGTAGCTCGCTCAGAGGCGTGCGTGCTCTTGCTCAGCTTCCGCGTGTGGGAGGTGTGAAGACATCGCTTCTTGGACAAAGTTATCACCAGAGGCGGTTCAGGTCAACCGAGAAGAGGGATGCAGTTCCTTGGGGGAAGGGGGAGGCGCCGGACTTTGGGTTTGCGTTCGAGTGAGTACCTCTTTGGGGTTGTCGTGTTGTTTTGATCGCCCCGGCGATGGGGGCAGAAAGAGCGGAGCCTGACGCGCAGCTAGTATCGACGGGGTCCTTCTCCACGAGTCCAAGCCGATCCCGGGTGCTACCGAGGTGTTGAAGTATCTTGACAAAAACAAAATTCCTTTCATCTTGCTCACCAACGGCGGCGGTAAGCGCGAAGCGGACAGGGTTGCGGACTTGAGCCAGAAGCTGGACATTGACTTCTTGACGACGGACAACTTTGTCCAGTCGCATACCCCCTTCCGGGAGCTTGTCCACGGCCCTGAGGGCTTGGAGAACAAGACAATCCTTGTCACGGGTTCTAACTACGGGAAATGTCGTGATATTGCTAAAAGGTAGGTACCTAGCTGCTCTAACCCTGCGCTCCCTACCTATACAGTGTATGAAGGTATTAACCTCACTCGCTCAAGCTACGGCTTCAAGAACGTGATCACTCCTTCGGACATCCTCGCCGCACAGCCCCACGTCTTCCCCTTCCGCAACCTCAATGAGCTTCATTCTGAATACGAGCCCTTGCCCAAGGACCCCCACACCGGCGACAACCACACCGCCCCCATCCGCACAGGGCTCAAGGTGGACGCAATGTTTGTCTTTGACGATCCGCGAGACTGGGCCGTGGACATCCAAATCGTGATGGACCTCCTTCTCTCCCACCAAGGCCTTGTGGGAACCTTCTCCCAACGCAACAACGACACCACCCTCCCCAATAACGGCTGGCAGCAGGACGGCCAACCCACCCTCTACTTCAGCAACGGCGACATGATCTGGAGCTCAAAGTACCACCTCCCGCGCTTCGGGCAGGGCGCCTTCCAGGCGGCCCTTGTGGGCATCTGGCGGCGCACTACATACGGACAGGAACTGAAACGGATCGTCATCGGCAAGCCCGAGAGAGAGACGTACCGCTTTGCGGAGGGGGTGATGAATGAGCACCACCGTGTCATTCTAGTCAACACAGACGCCCCCGAGCCGAAATCTGCCCTGCGCGCGGTGTACATGGTTGGGGATAACCCTGACAGTGATATTGCGGGGGCAAATAGCTTCAAGAGTGAGCTTGGGACAAAGTGGTACTCGGCCCTGGTGAAGACGGGGGTGTGGAGTGAGAAGATGCATGGGACGAGGGTGTTGACTGGGATGAAGAAGCCGACTGTTATTGTGGACGATGTGCGCGCAGCCGTGGCGTGGGCTTGTGGCGAGAATGGGTGGACTTTTGACTACTAGTGTTCCCTGTGAGTTGAGGGAAGGTGGTTGCGATGTGGCGGTGTATGATGGGAACGGGAGCTGGTGGGATGCGCGATTGTGTAGATTATCAGGGGGATAACGGCTAGCTTGCTTGGAGTTTTTCTCTACGCGTAGATATCCATCCAAGAACCTGTACGATACAAGAGTAGAAAGCATCTGGCCCGGTACACATTCAAGCAAACACCATCTTGGCAGGCAAACACCACACTTCTCAAGGACGTTCAATTGCGCGAGAACAGTGGTCTGTTGCACCGTATCAATCACCTACTTCCAACCTTCCATACACCCAGTCAAAGTCCACACATGCAGTCAGCCCCCCTTTTTTTCCCTCTGGTGGGATGTTTTCCCCCCAACCCCAGGGTAATATGGCAAAAGTAGCGACCCTGCTTTCAACAACAAGCCAATTAAGAATTGGAACGGTCTGGTGGTCTAGCGGTATGATTCTCGCTTAGGGTTCACCCTATGGCATGTATGCGAGAGGTCCCGGGTTCAATCCCCGGCCAGACCCATCTTTTTGCGCTTCTCTCCATCCTCTCTACAGAGGATTATCAGATCTGATTTTCTTTCTTTTTGCCCCTGCCTTTTCCCAACGTTATTATCCCTAATTACCTCGCCTCTCAGAGCTGCATTTTGGGATGGTAAAAAGTGACAAGAGGCAACAGACAACGTACTTACTGCCTATCTGTTGCCCACCGATCTCCCTTGTCTGCCCTGCTTCACCTCTTGGTCAGAGGTCTAGGCCACGAGGCCAGAATGGAAAGGACAGCCAACGTCCCACGCTCTCGGTAGTCACTCGTGGTGGCGAGGACGTGTCCTGCATACAGCTTATTCTGCCATATTGTTTTGCGAGTCACGTTGAGCCGCGCATATCAAAGTCAATAAAATTTCAGGGGATGAATTTCACAGCCAAACTTTGGACCATGTGCCAGAGCTCACATCGCAACAGTTTAAACATCTCGGGTGGACCGGAAGCATTGTGCAAAAAGCAAACCGGTATCGGGTCAAGGTCGCCGTTCCGTTCATAATCGCCGGGCTCCAATATTGCCGACGAGAGCAACTGAACAGGAGTTAGTAAGTCATCGGCAGCTCAGTGTTGGGTATGCATAACACTCCCCGAGCCCGCCAGGTTCCTCTTCGGTATTCCTAGAATTCGGATTCTCGGTTACATTGTGCTCAGATGACAACATTCCTAGCTTATGGGTTTCGCCATCATGTCGTTGAGCCCTACAGAAATGGACACCTGACAGAATACTCCATATGGAGCCAAGGAACTTGACGCAACGAGGAAGTTTACCATCCTCGATGGAGTCTCGTTTGGCTGGGTACCCGGTGAAATCGATTGACCGAATAACCGACTGTCATCCACGCTCGGAAGGCTTTCCGGTCATTCGTCGCTGTTTATATTACCCCTTGCTGTCACCCGCAGCGATGTAGACGGCCGGGCGTGACTTAAAGTTGGGGGAAATAGATTGCACGCCACCCCAATCATGAAGTCTCGATCGACTCAAGCTTCTGCAGACAGAAGCATTCCCCATGAGGGAGGCGTTGAGCCCCGGACGCCGCATGCCAGACAGTGCGGCTCACCCGTGAAACACAGCATCCAATAAGGACACGATCTGGTTACGAAGCACGATGTGTGCTTCTCAAAGTCGATGTTGTTCGAGTTGCGAGAAGCATAATCGGGCCTGCTAATACTTAGCGAGACAGGCGAGACCTGGTCGCCGATACCTACAGCAGTGGTCGTACCGAGTTAATATATTCCTAAATAGCCGTGAGGAGGGCCAATTTATCGCTGCTATTTTGGTCGGCTGGTGTGCACGGCTGCTGGACCCGCTCCACCCCACAAAGGCCGAAACTTTATGGGGTTCCCCGGCCCGGAACTCTAGCTGACGAGCAGGTCCGACTCGGAGAGGGAGAATGTGGAGCTGAGTATGCAGGTCGACCCGGGGCGGCGGCGAGGCGGGGTGGTGACCGTCCACTTACATCAGACCAGACGTTGGAACCCAAGAGAAAGTCATGTGCCGACCATACGTAATAGTCTGAAGAGCAACCCAGCTTTCCGGGAATCTGGGTTGCAGGTTCCATAGCGGCGTAGGACTCAATGATGCGACTCCGCGATACAGGCAGACGCACCAGAAGCCCGCAAAATGGCTCGAGGCGGTCGGTGGTGCGTGTTGAAAAGGGGCTCGAGAGACTGCCTCGCCGAAAGCAAGCGAGCACGGGTTATGAGGCTGTCTTTTGCGGCGAGGAACTTGGAATCGCCTCAGCGCCCCGCGGGGTTGGTCCTCTGGACACCGGGTTTCGACCGCCAGGAACTCTCGGGCCGAACCGATTTGTCGGTTCTATTTTTCACCTTGTGTGTTGGTTGACCGAGTCAGCCTGAAGGGCCTCAATGGATCAGAGTCTGGTCCCTCTGCATGCGGCTTGCTGGCTAAAGTGTCCAGAGCGAATACCTTCACAGGTGTTGGCAGGGGAGAGAGGAGCGAAAGTTCTCTTCTTGTGGCTGCTGGACATCAGCCAATGGGTTTTTGGCAGAGAAGTTCAGCTTGTCTCGGATCTCAGCGCCTTGCTGCTTGCGGCTGTTGATTTGCTTGCTGTGCCATCCCGCTCATCTGCCAGAAACTTATGTGAAAGCGTTAAGATGCGGCACGAACGGGCGTGGACGAAGTTTGGTTTGGTACTGGCAATCTGAAATGCCTTGCGAAATAATAATACTGATCCTGGGAAGGAACTGCTGTGCGGCTGCGGTCCAATCGAGGTTCCGAAGTGCCCACTTGTGGTAGGTAATTGCTGAGGACTGAGTTCCAGGAACGCCGCTTAGCAGCTATACAGAAGACACCCACCTGTTCATCACACTTGCCTAACGAGCACACAATCAGCCTTCGTTATGTCCCAAGTTTACCAAGGCTGTTGCCACCTATCGACTTGAGAAAAGGGGGCCGAGCACGCTGTCAGTCTTTGAGCATGGAGATTCGCGCGGAGACTCCCTCCACTTTCATTCAAGTATTCCTTGGGTTGCCCCGGATGCAACGTTGTGAATCCCCCAAATCCAGGCGTTGAAGGACGCTCCGCTTGCCGAGTCACCCAAACGAAAACGGAGGAGCCGGGAGGCTTGGCGAGCGCTCTGTTAGGCTTCCCGAGCTCCCGTCAAAATCCCCAACAAACTGCAAACTGCAGTGCGGAAAACATGCATCTTCGAGCCCAAACGTCGTGGCGATAGCAGCGGCCGAGAGAGACAACGATGGGACACGGTGCGGCGAAAGAAACTCATCGAGCCGATGTCGACAAGAATAAATAAGCACAAGGCCTCCGGATCTCGCAGAGGGGCTCCTGGGAGCAAAACATGAGGCGGAAGATAAGCACCCTCTGGGTCACCGATATTGCCGGCAGGCCAAAGCCCCACCGCCATTGGACGGCGATATTGCAATGCAGCAAAGTGGCAAGCTCTCCGTGTCTGCCCACCCTCGCCAACATGCCAGCATGGCCGGTTTGCAGGCTTTCCCGTTCACTGTCCTGGCAGCTGGTTCGGTCGGCATCTTCCTGCACCAACATGGACACTGAGCCGGGGCATACCTTACGCCGCCAACCGTCAACATCGCTTCGGCGTCGTGCGGAAAGCACGTGGAACATCTGCCTCTGAATTACTGCCCCTGCCGGGACGGATACTTGCCTCTTGCACGTGGCTGGGTCTGTTCTCTGAGGCATTTCTTCTCGATGCAGGCGTTCAGGTACGAACCCTTCATTCCGGGACGATGGAGTCCAATGATTGCGGGCAGCGTCCGCGCGGGAATTGGGAGGACCACGGGCAAATGCACGCTACGCATCGCATCATTCGCAGGGGAGGGGGGCAGATCGAGAAGGGCTCTGCAACGGCGAGCATGGCCAGATCCCCAGGTCCTGGGGCGCGCGCAATGCTTGGCGCAGACTGGCTGAAGCCCCCCCGCTTCGAGATTTCCACGACCCCCTGTCCACTGGATGCGACTCGACCCATCGACCAGCCATCAGTCCGATTTAGGCAGGTGAGTGAGGCCTGGGGCTGCATCTTCCGCGATACCAGTGCTTCCAGAAATGGGCCCCTCCCTCATTTTCTCCCGCGACCACTAGCCCATGGGCACTGCCTTGCCCCATGTTGCCGAAGAACACAGAAAGCGTACTTGCCCGCCTCCCCTATCCTACTTCCTCCCGTCGCCCCCTTTCGCCGCCCCGTACTCTGCCCACGCACAACCACCCGAACTGCACACCACACTCCGCGTTTCTGTTCGTCGTCCCAGGGCCCAGCTGAGGCCGGCGCAAAGAGGCAGAGCACCACACCAGACAGCCATGTCCACGCTCGCTATATGATAATCGCTCCCCTGTCTTAACTTGCGCCCGCGCCCGCGCCCACACCCTGCTGCCAATCTCAGCGATCCTTTTTTTTAACCGAGTTCACTCCCACCAAGTGGCAGGTGAGAGTGTTTTCCTCAAGACTCGCTGCGCCGAGTGCACCGAGTGTCAGCCTCGCCAAACCGACTACCTGCCAACATGGTCTCGAGGTTGTTCCGTCGACGTCGAAACGACGAGGAGGGGATGCCGGATGGCGATAATGGATCGCTGGAGGGGAGGTTGGAATCTCTCAATTCGCTGAAGCACTTTGAGAAGATGCATCGCTTCGACCCGAACCTACCGTTGGACGAGCTGGACGAGGTGGAAATCGCACTGAACGACTCGAACATTGAGAGGGGCGCCGAGATTGATCGCATTCTGGCTGAGGACGATTCACCATATCCAGAAGTGAGCTATCCTCACAGCGCGCTGTGATCGAGTAACCGTAACTTACTCTCCTCCAGGTTCGAGCCTCGGTCCGGAATTTTGATGTCGACATGCCGGCGAACACGATACGAGCTTGGACGATAGGCATGCTGCTGTGCACGATCGGCTCAGCTGTCAACATGTTATTATCCCTCAGGAACCCGAGCGTCGTGATCACCACTTTCGTCGTCCAGCTCATCGCTTACCCCATCGGGCTGGGCTGGGATCTTATCTTCCCGGATCGAGTATTCAACGTGTTCGGCTTCAAGGTCAACTTCAAGCCAGGCCCGTTCAACTTCAAGGAGCATGTCATCATTGTGGTCATGTCAAATGTAGGCACAATGCTAGCGAACTGCAAGCTAAATTCGCTGACCCTCATTAGGCTGCTTACGGCGGTGGCGCTCTCTATGCGACTGATGTTATTATCGCGCAGAAGATGTGGTATAAGCAGGACTTTGGGTGGGTATGGCAATTATTGTTTGGTATTACGACACTTTGCACAGGCTACGGACTCGCCGGACTTGCAAGAAGATTCCTAGTTTGGCCGGCCGCTATGATCTGGCCTGCGAATCTGGTGAACGCTACTCTCTTCTACGCCCTCCACGATCACTCGCCCTCTGACCCCAGGAGGACGAACGGGTGGAAGATCGGCCGCTACAAGTGGTTCCTGATCGTGTTTGCTGCGTCCTTCTGCTGGTACTGGTTTCCTGGCTTCATATTCCAGGGACTGTCGTGGTTTTGCTGGCTCACCTGGATCTACCCCCAAAATGTCGTTGTCAACCAGCTTTTTGGTGGCAATTCCGGTTATGGCTTACTACCCATGACTCTAGTAAGTTTCTGGATACAAGTTTGTGGTTGTATTTGACTGCACTTACTAACTCTCGTAGGACTGGAGCATCATCTCGGGCTATCTCGGGTCTCCTCTCATTCCGCCTTTCCACGCCATTGCCAACACTCTCGGAGGTATCACGGTCTTCTTCGTTTGCTTCTCGATCGGACTCCATTATACCGGCACCTGGTACGCAGATTATCTGCCGATTCAAGCGCCACATGCCTTCGACAACATGGGCCAAATCTACAACGTGTCCCGCATCTTGGACGAAAACATGCATTTCGACGAGGCTAAATATCATGCGTACTCGCCACTGTATCTCCCAACCCAGTTTGCGCTCGCCTATGGGCTCGCATTTGCTGCGGTTGCGGCCGTCATCACCCACGTTGCACTTTATCACGGCCGAGAGATCTGGACGCAATGGAAGCTGGCCCGCACACAGGAGGATGACGTCCACATGCGGCTGATGAAGAAATACCGAGACGCCGAGGACTGGTGGTACATCGTCTTATTCGTCACCATGGTCGGCCTTTCCTTCGCTGTGGTTTGCGCATGGGAAACACACTTCCCCTGGTGGGCCTACGTCGTCTGCATGATACTCCCCATTGTATGGACAATTCCCGTGGGAATTGTGCAGGCCATCACCAACACTCAGCTCGGCTTGAACGTCCTCACGGAATTCATTGTCGGCTACATGCTACCTGGCCGTCCTCTCGCCATGATGATGTTCAAGAACTACGGCTATTTGTGCATGTCACAAGCGTTGTACTTCGTCCAGGACCTCAAACTCGGCCACTATATGAAGGTTCCACCACGCGTCATGTTCTGGTCCCAGCTGGTCGCGTCACTTTGGTCCGCGATTGTTCAGGTCGCAGTGATGAACTGGGCGTTAGCAAACATCCCTAATGTTTGCGATTCCGACCAGGTTCACCAGTGGAACTGCCCCAGCGCCAGGGTATTTTTTACGGCGTCGGTCATTTGGGGCGCCATTGGCCCAGCCCGCATGTTCTCGGGCCAGGCTATGTACGCTGCGCTCCAGTGGTTCTGGCTCGTTGGAGCTGTTGCGCCGATCCTGACCTGGTTCTTTGCGCGGCGGTTCCCGCGCTCTATCTGGCGATATGTCAACATGCCGCTGGTATTTGGAGGCTCGGGAATGATGCCTCCGGCAACTGTCATGATCTTTTACTGCTGGGGCATTGTCGGGACGGCATTCAACTTTTTCCTGCGGCGGCGCAAGCTTGGCTGGTGGCTGCAGTACAACTACATTACCTCTGCAGCGCTCGACACTGGCCTCATCGTATCGACGATGGTCATCCTTTTCGCCCTGTTCATGTCGAGCACGAAGGCGCCGGATTGGTTTGGCAACGTGGATGTTGCTATGACGATGGACGTGTTGGGCACAGCAGTCAAGACATCGCTGGGCGAAGATGAGACGTTTGGACCTACTTCTTGGCCATGAGGCGGAGAAATCTGGGAGTGTTTGGGCTTAGCAGGTGTTCAGGTGTTCGAATTTGGGTTTGATTTGCTGGAGTTCGAGGGCTAGGGGGTTTAATACGGTCCGTGGGCATCGTCCCCCCTTTAGGTTTTGGATTTACGGTTGGTACTGGATAACGGGCAAGGAGATGCTCAGGCGGAAAGCTTCATCTCATTGATGAAGAGCTGAACTGTATCAAGGGATGTGTTAAGTACACATATATGAGTGCTGATATCTGTCACGAGCGAATATATGGCATGCGGTAACGCACTAGTGTTGCTGAAGTCAATACAAATATCTCCAATTTTGACAAGCACTGATAGTGGAGTGTATAATATGATTGCTCACTTAGCGGAATCAAGCTATAGCTCCTTGTTGATGATCGGCATGAGGGGGAGACTTGAAGCATCTATGTGTCAGTCTCTCTACGCTCCACACACTGCGATTATTACATACATAACGAAAGGCTAGTTATGTGAGATCCCATATATAAAAAAACATCAACGCCCTCTCCTCCCCCCCCGCCCTACAAAGTTCCAGTCTCACCATCCCCACTCGATACTAGCTCCTTGACCCCCATCACACCATCCCTATTCGCCCTCCACACCCCTTCCTCCCCTTCAAACTCCTCCCTCTTCCAAACCTCTACGCGCGCCTTGCACTCCTCCAGCGCTTCCTCTCCCGCTCGCCACGCCGCCTGGCGATGTGGGGATGACACCGCAATGAGGATGCTTTCCTCGCCGATCGGAACGGGCCCGAGGCGATGGATCATGGCGATGCCGTTGAGGTTGTGTCGCGTGCGGATTGTTGAGGCGATGTCGAGCATGGTTTGGAGGGCCCGGGCGGGATAGGCCGTGTACTGGAGTTCTTTGACGGGCTTGCCGCCGAAATTGTCGCGGGTTGTTCCTGCCAGGGGGTTAGTGGTGATGAAGGAGGGGCGGGGTTGTGGAGGGGGCTACAGGGAAAAGGAGGCGGGCACGAACCGGCGAAGAGAACTATGGCACCTGCGGAGGGGCTGCGGACGAGGTCGATGGTGGTTTGGGCGTTGAGGTGGGATGAGGTGAGGGCTACGTAGTAGCCTTCTTGGCTTAATGAGCAGTCTTCGGTTGGTTCGCTCATGGTGATTGAGGTGGAGGGCTGAGGGTGAGAAGCAGGGGCAAGAAGGAGGGGGGAGTTCAAAAGTGAAATTGAAATTGGTAATGGGATCAGTTAGATCAGTATACAGTCGCTTGGATCTGGCCCCGGCCGGGATAAATTTCTTCATAAAGAGCTTTTATTGCTGTCGTTGCTGTATTCAACTGAAGGTGGTGATGAGTGATATGTAGACAGGACACAGTGCCAGCGACACCTGCACTGTGCTGCGCATGGGCTTGCGGTTCTTTCTCGGTCGCAACCGCCAGAGCTTTCGTTTACCTCCCCGGTCAAGTCGTCGCGACTTCGTCATCAGCCTCAACCGGCTTTCGCAGCCAGTTCTCTCAACGTCACTGGGCACACGCGAGACGTCCCGACAGTTTATTTCCCGGATAACCACTGAATATGTACGAGGGGTACGGGGGCTCCGCGTCGTCGCGCGACGGCGGCGGGTTCCGACGCGGCACCTCCCCTCGGCACCATGACGACTCGAGAGATGGCGACTACCGCCGGTCGAGGAAGGGTACCTAAAACCTGATCAGCCTGGAGCCCATGGCACATTTTTGTGCCATGTTGCGCGTCTTGTCCGTGTTCTTCATTCGAGCTAGCATGGCTAACTTGCTCTCTGCGTCGCCTGTGCAAAAGATCACTCCCGCCCGTCTGGCTCCCGAGCAACTCTAGACTACGATGACAACGACGCATATGATGAGCGCGGCCGCGGCGACCATGGCGAAAACTATGATGGGATCGAGGATAAAGATGTGTCCGCGTCCCGCAATGCCAGATACGATGGCGACAAAAACGGTCGTGGCTCAGAGAGCCGTCAGGATGGATCTCGCCCGCGGCGATCATATGGTCCTCCAGCCAAGGCGATAATACTGGGGGATGTGCCTGAAGATGCTACCGAACGCGATGTAGGCCGGCTCGTCTCCTTTCACGGTCCAGGTTCTGACCCTGTTTATTTCGTAGATTCTTTACGGCCTAGATTATGTCACCCGCGACCGCCACATGTCAACCGACCAAGTAAAGGTTGTTCGGCTTCGCCACGACCAGAATGGTACGCAATATTGAGCTCAGAGATGGCCTGCAGATACTAACACCACCCAGGTCTTAGGGTTGCCTTTGTCGAGTTCCATCGCCGTTCTGATGCCGAGTACTTCATGGACCGACATCATCCGCGGATCTCTTTTCCTCTCGAGCATAGCCGTGGTATAGACTCGGAGCCCATTGTTTTGGGCATAAGCTTCAACCGCAACCATGACGAAACGGAGCCAGTCACGGAACCGCGAAGAGACACCGAGGATTGGGATTGCATCAGGGTAAGCTTGCCGTGATACATGCTCGCATTGGTATCTGATCAGATATAGTGTGGGGCGATAAACTATCCCAGTCGGGCGTTTTGCTACAAATGCAAGCTGGAGCGACCAGGTAGGTTTCGTGCGCTGATTTGTCTCGTCTTTGTTTCTGACAAGAAGTAGAGGATGATGGCTACGGCCCAGACTACAGCATTTCCGCAGGTCCAGTTCTGACCGGAGAGACGGATGAGGATCCTCAGCAAATGCCGTCTCAATACCTTGTCGTCCGAGGCCTCGAGGGCTCTGTGTCTGAACAGGTCTTAGCGAATGGCGTCATGAAATTGTTTCGTGACGCCAGTTCTGAACGGACAAAAGACACCACAAGCTCGACAAATAAGCTCAAGTCAACAGCCCCGACCGGCGGCACAGCTGGTCTTGGTGCAAAACCGGGCTCGCTGCGTCGCGTCTTCCTGATGCGCGACCGAAGGACCAACGAGTCCTGGAGGTATGGGTTTGCCGAGTTCGCAACCGTTGAGGACGCAATGGGTGCAGCGGCGAAGTTTCGTGCTTCGAACCGGTTTACAATCGCCTCGAAGCCCGTCTTTGTTGCTTTTATTCACACGGGTGTTTTCGTACCCGTATTCGATGTGGACTCGGGTGCCCACCCGAACTTTTCGTTCACGCCGATATACAATCCCGCCGTTCGGCTGAAATACTGGGATGAACGAGCTTACCCAAGCGCTCATGTTGTTTCGACGGACCCTGCACCGGCCGCCCCAAGTTCCAAGACTGACACGAATGACGAGGCTAGCAAGGCGACGTCAAAAGGCGCTCTCGGACTGAAAAGGTCCAAGAAGGACAAGGAGCCTCTCACTAGCGCTAAAGCGATTGCCATGACGCCCCAGATGCAGATGTGGGCGAAAAAGTCGGCGGAGCTGCATGGTGTCAAGAAAAAAGCAGAGGCCGATGCATTGGCTGCAGGAGACAACATGGAATCATCCGCTCCTGTTGTTGCTAAGCGCGAGGACCTCGAGGAGCTTCAACCAGACGGCCCCCTAAACCCTTATTGGAGCGACGAATACGTCTCATATGCAGATTGGGACCGGGTCGCCTGTCTTCTTTGCAACTGGGAAGTCCCAGAACAACAGCTTATAGAGGACCGTGGGCTTTCTCAATATCGCCGTGAAGATATCCTGATAGATCATGAGGTGAGAGTCCACAACCATTACAAGGACACAGAGACCAAGGAGAAGGCGGCAGAAAGGCTTTCAGAGCTGGGAAGAGAGCCACGAAGTGTTACCCGCCGGGTCCCAAGACTCAGGTCTGCCATACCACCCGTTTACATATCCTACGCCGATTTTGAAGGTCTTCGATGCCATCTCTGCAGGCGGAACTTTAGATACGCGCAGACGATATGGCGTCACGAGCAGGAGAGTGAGCTTCACAAGCGCATGCTAGCAGACCCCAAAAACAAGGAGCGCGCGACGGCGGAGCTCAGGGAGAAGGGCAAGACTCCGCGCACCATGGTCCCCGACAGCAAAACCACACAGCAGCAGAGTAGGTACCGCGACCGCGCCCGAGAGCGCCGGAAAGCTTTCAACCAACCAAAGCAGCCTACCAAGGGTGCGGCTCCGGGTGAGAAGCGCAAGGAGCCCATCACTGCACAAGCAGAGGAGACTCCGGCCAAGAAGTCTAAGGGTGCAGACATGATGGTAAAGATGGGTTGGAATACGGTTAAGGGACTCGGTGCAGAGGGTGCGGGTCGGACCGAAGCCATCACCACAGAGGCGTACGCGCCGGGTGTCGGTCTTGGGGCGGAGGGCGGCAAGCTCGGGGACGCAAGCGAGGAGGCGGCACGCAAAACCCGGGGCAACCCCTCAGATTTCGTGGAGAAGACGCGGGATAGGGCACGGGAGAGGTATGAGAAGCTGGAGCAGCCATAGATGTTTGTTTCTCCTTCTTCCTGGGTGGTGGCAGCGTGTTGGAGCTTGTGTCAGCGCTAGACGGAAAGGCAATATACCCCCTCTTGATTTGACTGGCACGTCTAGGTAACTTTGATCTCACGCGTCCACTGCATCTGTTTCTGTAACTTATGTGTTACGGGACCGGGGCATCTGTGCTAACCTGGGCAGCGTTGCCCCGCCGCGATAACCAAGGTGGACTGCCGGGAGATGGGCGAGAGCCGGGGGGACTGCCGGTCGAAGTTTGCGTTCCATTCCATCATTAGATCTGCTTGGACGCACTGTGTAAGGTCTCGTCACTCACTGGCGTGTCTTGGGCTTGTGGCTAGTGAGGCTTGCTTTGCAATGCTTGTCCTCCTCGCCGCACTAGCTAGCTCGGCCGATGAGGCAAGCATACGTCCAAAAGAGGAGAATACATCGTTGCCGAGAGAGCCACGGGGTGTTTGCTGCGTGTAGTCCATACACGCGTTAATCCGTACTGTGAAGGACTAGCTAAGCTGGGCTATCTAGGCTATCTGGGCAAGGTGGCAAGGCACTTCCGAAGCGCGAACGCGTTGTCAGCGAGAAGCCGACCAGAACAACAGGCGATTTTTGCCCCCCCCCCCCCCCCACCCCCCCCCCCCCCCCCTTATCTGTGTGGTCATTTCCAGT